>WUUC01064536.1_pt1 | contig 23760 bp, 20 predicted proteins | sample 6278441 | NCBI WGS metagenome assembly WUUC01 (sample SAMN13675441, study PRJNA597444) | soil metagenome | isolation source: soil | place: USA: Washington | collected 2017-10 | reverse complement strand
AAGCTGACCACGTCACCCATCGTGAACCGGCCGACGTTGCGGAACCGCTCCGCGATCAGCAGCAGCGGGACGAGCCAGGCCACGAGGAATCCGATGGAATAGAGGAAGCCGTCGTAGCCGTGCACGGCGATGGCACCCGCGACGCCGAGGAACGACGCGGCGGAGAGGTAGTCGCCGGAAAGCGCGACACCGTTCTGCAGGCCCGTGAATCCGCCGCCCGCGGCGTAGTAGTCGGCCGTCGTGGTGTTCCGGCTGCTGACCCGGTACACCACGAAGAGGGTCACCGCGACGATGACGAGGAAGATGCTGACGTTCAGCGCGGACTCACCCGTCATGATCGGCAACTCCCGCCAGCCTGCGCAGTTCCGCGATCTTCGGGTCGACGTTCTTCCTGGTGAACCGCGCGTACCAGAGCATGATGGCCACCGTCGTGACGAACTGGGACAGTCCGAGCAGCAGCCCGACGGTGACGCTGCCGGTCACCCGGTGCGCCATGAGGCCGGGTGCGTAGGCCGCGAGCAGCACGAACGTCAGGTACCAGGTGAGGAACAGCCCGCAGACCGGGAAGACGAACCGGGTGAGCCTGCGGTTGACCGCCACGAACTCCGGGTGTTCGCGAATGGCGGCGAAATCCGGCCCGGCGTCGCCGGGAACGGGGAAATCGTTCTTCGCCGGTTCGAAAGCGACGTATTCCGGCTGTTCCGGCGCACGCGTGAATGACGATGCGTGAGTCATCGGGGGGTTCCCTTCCGCCACGGGGCGAGCGGCAATGGCGAGCGCCGGTGGCGCGGCGTCGAAAGCGTAACCAGCGCGGCCGGAGAGTCAACCCCCGTTGTCGTCCGAAATTAACCGGTTCATACCGTCATCCGAAAATCGCCGCCATTTCCGGTGGTGGCAACGCAGCGTGGTCGGTCGGTGGCGTAACCGGTGCTTGAGAAATGAGCAAGAGTATCCCTAAGTTGACTGGTGCATTGTCGGGCGTCGGGGGCGTGCCCGAAATTCACACGTGAGAGGTGCGTTCCGTGAGCTCGCCCCACGATCCGCCGCCCGGCCCGCCGCCCGGCCGCAGCGCGCACCGCGCCACCACGTGGTGGTCCACGGCCGCCCAGTGGCGGAACTGGCCGTTGCTGGTCAAGCTCGGCGTGGTGCTCGTCGTGCCGGTCGTCGGCGCACTCGTCCTCGGCGTGCTGCGCGTGAAGGCGGACGTCGACCTCGCCGAGTCATACGAGGACGTCGAGCGGGTCGCCGCGGTGCGCGTCGCGCTCGGGCACGTCCTGACGGCGGTCCAGGTCGAGCGGAACGAGGCCGTCGGGGACGCGGGCGCGCTGCCGCCGACCACCGCGGCGACCGACGCGGCCGTCACCGATCTGACGGCGGTCGTCCGGGAGGCCTCCGACGAGGGGACGGCGATCGCGGACACCACCAGCGGCTACGCCGGGCTGGCCCGCGCGCTCGACTCCCTGCCCGCCGCGCGCAGGCAGCGGGCGGCGGGCGGTGACGGCCTGGCCGTCCTCGGCGCCTACAACGCCGTCACCAACACCGTGCTCGAGTTCGACCGGTCCCTGGTCGGCCGCTTCCCCGACGAGGAACTGACCAGCACCTCGATCGCACTCGGCGAGCTGCAGGCGGCACGCGAGCAGGTCGCCCTGCAGCAGGCGGTCGGCACCGTCGGCCTGCGCGAGCCGTCGCTGTCGGACGTCACGCGGCAGCTGATGGTCGAGTCGGACGCGCGCCTGGACGACCAGCTCGGCGACTTCCGCACGGTTGCCCCGCCCGCGCTGCGGGCCCGCTACGACGCGACCGTCACCGGCCAGGACGTGGCCGCCCGCGAGGAGATGGTGGACGCCGCCCGCACGGTGGGCCCCGCGCAGGCGGGACTGCTGCCGCGGCAGTGGACCGCCGTCTCCGACGCCACGACCGCCCGGATGACCGAGGTGACCGAGCGGGCCGCGACAGACCTGCGGAGCGGGTCGTTCGCGCTCGCCGAGAGCGTCAGCAACCGGGCCGGGCTGGAGTCGGTGCTGCTGCTGGTGATGGTGCTGCTCGCCGCGGGCGTCGGCGGCGGGCTGGGCCGCTACCTGCTGCGTTCGGTCGCGTTGCTGCGGCGCGCCGCCCTCGACGTGGCGCACACCCGGCTGCCCGCCGCGGTGGCGAGCATCCGTTCCGGCGAGGCGCCGCGGGTCGCCATCGACCCGGTGCCCCTGGGCACGACCGAGGAGTTCGGCCAGCTGGCGCGGGCGTTTGACGCGGTGCACGACCAGGCCATCCGGTCGGCGGCCGAGGAGGCGAACCTCCGCAGCAACCTCGCGAACATCTTCACGAACCTCTCCCGCCGCAGCCAGGGCCTGGTGGAGCGGCAGCTGCGGCTGATGGAACAGCTGGAGCAGCGGACGGACGACCCGGACCAGCTGGCGAACCTGTTCCGGATCGACCACCTGGCCACCCGGATGCGCCGCAACAACGAGAACCTGATGGTGCTCTCCGGCACCGGGATGCTCCGGCGGTTCACCGAGGCCGTGCCGCTGGCCGACGTGCTGCGGGCGGCGATCTCGGAGGTCGAGCACTACGAACGGGCGGTCGTGCGGTCCACGGCGGAGGTGCTGGTCGCCGGTTACGCGGCCGGTGACCTGATCCGGTCGGTCTCCGAGCTGATCGAGAACGCCACGGCGTTCTCCCCGCCGCAGTCCCAGGTGCTCGTCGAGAGCAGGCAGCGCGGGGACGGCTCGGTGATGATCGACGTGCTCGACCAGGGCGTCGGCATCGCCGCGGCGGAGCTGCGGGAGGCCAACCACCGCGTCGCGGGCGGGGGCGGCGTGGACGTGCCGGTCTCGCGGCAGATGGGCCTGTTCGTGGTGGGCAGGCTGACCGCGCGGCACGGCATCCGCGTGCGCCTGACCGCCAGGGCCGAGGGTGGCACGTGCGCGTCCGTGCTCGTGCCCGCCGGCCTCGTCACCGTGGACGCGCCCGGGCAGAGCCCGGCCAGGAACGGCGCGACGACAAGGATCAGCGCACCGGCCGAACCGGCACCCGTCGAGACGGCACCGGCCGACCTGTCACCCGTCGAGCTGTCCCCGGTCGAACCGGCACCCGTCGAGCTGTCGCCGGTCGAGCGGTCGCTCGCCGGCACACCGGCGCCGGTCGAGATCGCGCTGCCGGTGACGGTGCCCTCACCCGTCGAGGTGGCCGGGCGCCTGGAGTCGGCGGGGATCAGCGTGCGGCTGTCGGACCTGCCGGCGGCGAGCACACCCGCCGCCATCCTGTTCGCGCCGAACACACCGGCGGTGGACGACCAGGAGCCGGACTTCGCGTGGCTGCACAACGCACCCGCCACCGGCGGTGCCGCACCGCGACCGGCACCCACGGCAGCAACCCCGGCAGCACTCGCGGCCCCCGTGACCGGGCCCAACGGGTTGCCCAAGCGGGTGCCGAAGGGGCAGCTGCTCGCCCCGGCGGCGCGGGAACAGCCACCCGCTCCGGCCACGCGGGACGCCGCACGGGCGCGGGGTTTCCTGAACGGCTTCCAGTCGGGCGTCCGTCAGAGTGAAAACCGCAGAGGGGAGACCGGGTCATGATCGCCGCACAGGGATCGGCCGACCGGCACCAGGTCGGGCAGTTCGGCTGGCTGGTCAACAACTTCGTCGAGAACGTGCCCGGCGTGGCACACGCCGTCGTGGTGTCGGTCGACGGGCTGCTCCTCACCGGGTCCGCGCGCCTGCCGACCGCGCGCGCGGAGCAGATGGCCGCGATCGCGGCGGGCATCGTCAGCCTGAACCTCGGCGCGGCGAAGGTCCTCGGCGCCGACGAGGTGGTGCGGGCCGTGGTGAAGATGGACGGCGGCGCCCTGCTGCTGACCTCGATCAAGGACGGGTCGTGCCTCGCGGTGCTCGCGAGCCGGGACTGCGACATCGCGCAGGTGGCCTACGAGATGACCGTGCTCGTGGACCAGGTCGGCCTCATCCTCACCCCGCAGCTGCGGGCCGCACTGGCCGCGGGCTGAGTGCCCCGCGAGGAGCGGCCGTGAGTGCGGAGGAGGGACCCGAGCGGGCGGAGGCCACCTTCGCCGACGTGCTGAACGGGCTCACCATGGGCGGCGCCCGGTCGCGCAGGCGCTCGCCCAGCGCGCGGGGACAGCCGCAACTCGCGCCCCCGGACCCCACATCACCGGACCCCGTGCCGCCCGCGCCCGCCATGGCCGGTGAGCTGACCGGCGAGCTGGTCGACGACGTGCCCGGCGAGGAGAACGCCTCGAGCGTGCGGGCCTACGCGTGGACCGGCGGGCGCACCAGGGTGAGCTCCCAGCTGGAGATCGAGACGTTGATCTCGGCCACGCCCCTGGCCGAGGAGCTGTTCCACAGCGCGCGCAGCGAGCACCAGTCGGTGATCCGGCTGTGCGGGCAGTCGAGGTCGGTCGCCGAGATCGCCGCGCTGCTGTCCCTCCCGATCGGCGTGGTCCGCGTGCTGCTCGACGACATGGCGGGCCTCGGCCTCGTGACCGTGCACCGCAACCGGACCACCGGTGCGGGCGAGCCGGACCTGGAGCTGCTCGGGCGCGTGCTGCGCGGCCTGACGAACCTCCGCGGCTGAGTCGTCGAGCGGCGGCGCAGCGTCAGCGCCTGTGGGCCCGGTACTTCACCATCCGGCCTGCCAGAGCGAGCCCGGCGACGACGACGGCGCCGAAGACGGTCACCATCCGCGTGACGTCGACGGCAGGCTCCCAGCGGAGCTTCCCGTCCACGATCACGTACGCGCCGACGGGCCGGGCGGTGAAGCCGAGGCCGCCGCCCTCGCCCTGCTGACCGTGCTTGTCCTGCCCGAGCCCGCCACCGCCGCCCGCGGCGACGCGCGCGGCGGGGATCACCGTCGTCCCGTTCCTCTCCACGGGGTCGGCGAAGACCGTCCTGGCCCCGACGGACTCCTTCACCCGCGTGAACAGCTCGTCGACCTTCACCGTGACCTCCTGATGACCGAGTGGCGTGGTTCCCCGACCCTATGCGACGGCTCTCGAACAACCGCGTCTATTGACAATCGATAGGTTGCGAGCGAAGATCGATACATGGTGCCAGAGCATCGGGCGGTAGCCCCTCTTCGTGTCTTCCTCGTCCTGCTGTTCGGGGTCCTGGTGGTCTTCCAGGTCATGTCGCTGCCCGGGCAGTTCCGGTCCATGGCCGAGGAGGACCCCGAGATGGCATACCTCAGGTGGCCCGCGACCGCCGTGTCCCTGTTCTGGGTGCTGTGCGTCCAGGTGGTGGTCGTGTGCACCTGGAAGCTGCTGACCATGGTCAAGAACGACCGCATCTTCAGCGAGGCCTCCCTGAAGTGGGTGGACGCGATCGTGTGGGCCATCGCCGCCGGGTGGCTGGTGCTCGTGGGCGTGTTCCTCTACGTCGGCTTCAACGCCGAGGACCCCGGGCTGCCGCTCCTGCTGTTCCTGGTGCTGATCGGCGTGACCGTGCTGGGGCTGCTGATGGTGGTGATGCGTGCACTGCTCCGGCAGGCCACCACACTGCGCACCGACATGGAGGCGGTGATCTGATGCCGATCGTCGTGCGCATCGACGTCGAGCTGGCCAAGCGCAAGATGAGTGTCGGCGAGTTCGCCGAACGGGTCGGGCTCACGCCCGCGAACGTGGCGGTGCTGAAGAACGGCCGGGCGAAGGCCGTGCGCTTCAGCACCCTGGAGGCCATGTGCCGGGTCCTCGGCTGCCAGCCCGGCGACCTGCTCGAGTGGGTCGAGGACGAACCGGGAGAAGTGCAGTGAAGCACCTGGGGCCGGTCATCGTCACCGCGGTTGTCATCGCGGCCGGTGTCGCCGGGATCGTCCTCGGGGAGGCCGACGACTCACCGGGCCTCCAGCTCCTGGGCGCCGTGCTCGTCGTCGGCGCGCTCGGGTTCGGCGTGCGGACCGCCCGGCGCGGCGGGTAGCGGCCGGGCGGTCCGCGCCACCGGGGTCACGGGAACGGGTGCGGGTCGGTGTTGAGGTCGCCGGGGCGCAGCGGTCCGGCGCGGTGTCCGAGCTCGTGGGGCACGGTGAGCAGGCGCGGCAGGCCGTCGGTGCGGCGGTTGGCGTGGCCGAAGGTCATGGGCAGGGTGCCGGGGACGACGACCTTGACGCAGCTGAACCCGCCCGCCTCGTGCTCGGGCGTGGTCTGGTCGACCACGACGACGTCCAGGCCGGTCGCGAGGTAGCGGTCGACCAGCTCGCGCAGGTCCTCCCGGAGGTCCTGGTTCCCGAACCCGGTGGACATCGCGTCGAAGCGCCGGGTCTCGGTGACGCCGGTCAGGAAGTCCAGGCGCCCGAACACCTCCGGGGCCGCGTACAGCAGGGCGTGGTCGGACATGACGGTCACGGCCGACGAGTCCGCCGCCATGGCGGCCGCCTTGTCGCGCTGCTCCGGGTAGCGGCGGATGAGGTCGGTGAGGATCGGGCCCAGCTCGCTGAGCGCGTTCTCGGCCGCGCGTTCGGGCTCCAGGTGGGACCCTGCCGAGCACACGACCTTCGGACGGCCGTCGTCCTCCGGGTTCACCGCCATCGCCCACACGCACGGCACCCGCTGCTCGACCGTGGTGTCGAACGCCATGACGCGGTAGCCGGTCTCGGCGGTCATGGCCTCGGCGATCAGCGGGACGGTGCGGTCGCGGGCCGAGCCGAGGTCGATCCTCGGCACGGACATCCCGGCGTACCAGGTCATCAGGAACGCGTCCCGCTCGGCGACCTCGAGCAGGCCGTACAGGACGGCCTCCTCGAGGCAGCTGCCGAGCGCGCAGCCGTTGGAGATCTCGTACGCGAACGGCGGGCTCGCCGGGTCGGCGTGGTGCATGCGGTAGTAGGCGTACGCCTCGGGCACCAGGATCGGGGCCCGCCGGGCGAAGGAGTACCCCCACACCCACCGGTAGGGGGTGGCGGGGTCGAACGGCCGGAACCGGAACTCCGGCCCGCGGTACACGTCCTCGGCGTGCGGGCCGAGTGTGCGGGGGTCCACCGCGTGGTCCGCCACCTCGGTGTAGGCGGCGCGCACCGCGGTGCGGCGGGCACCCGGCCTGCCGCCGCCGTAGCGTTCGATGCCCTCCAGCACGGCGGTGAGCCTGCTGGTCAGGTAGCTGCGGCTGCGCCCGTAGCCGCCCTCGACCTGGCCGCCCCGCAGGCCGACGTGCGCCGCGGCGACGACGAGCCCGCCCTCGCTGCCGCGGTCGATGCCCCGGATGAGGCCGCTCTCGCTGTCCACATAGGTCTCGACGAGTGCGTCCAGCTCGGCGGCGACGTCGCGGACGCGGTAGACGTCCGGCGCGGGCTTCGGCCGCGCCACCGGCTCGAACGGCGCGGGCGCGTCGGCGGGCGGGGTGCCGCAGTCCGGGCACAGCGGGTCGGGCAGGAAGCGGTGCACCTCGACGCCGAGGGTGCCGAGATCGACGTAGAGCATCGCGGTGCGGGTGCGGGCGGGCTCGCCCGCGGCGAGCCGGGCGGCCTCCTCGGCCACGAGCGCGGCGACGACGTCGGCGGCGAGGCCGGTCAGCCACGACGACGGCCGGTCCGCGAGCACGTCGGTGTGCGCGCGGAGCACCGCGTCGTGCCCGGCGGGGTGCCTGCGGGCCAGTCCGCGGCGGAACTCCGCGCACCGCACGCACCCCGGGGCGCCGGGCAGCTCCGCAGGCCCGACGACCACGCGGCCGAGCTCGGCGCGCACCGGCAGCCACGGCACCCCGCGCTCCCGCGCCTCCCGCCGGACCTCGGGGTACGCGCGGGTGTCCCAGCCGTCGGCGGCCGCCACGATGACGGCGCCGGTGCCGCCCGGGGCCCCGTCGACGGCAGCGTCGATGGACTCGGCCAGCAGGCCGTGGCCGATGACGGTGGTGGAGGTGAATTCGGTCGGCGTTGTCTCGGTCGGCGTTGTCTCGGTCAGCGTTGTCTCAGTCATCGAGCAGTACCACCCGTACGGAGTTGGGCATGGTCCCGGTCGCCTCCGGGTCGTGGTCGAGCGGGACGGCGACGGGCCGCAGGCCGCGCGCGGTGAGCGCGGCGACGGCACCGGGCAGGTCGGCCGACCGGTGCGGCGCGGGCACCGGATCGGTCCGCGGGCTCCAGCGCAGTGCCGGCGCTTCGGGCGGGGCGTACAGCGGCTGGTCGTTCACCCGCGCCTGGTAGTGGAGAACGGCCTGCTCCAGCGTGTCGGTGAGCGCGTCGGCGCCGTCGAGGCGGCTCGCGCAGCCCGCGGGCCGGTCGTCGAGGCAGGCCAGGTAGGTGGGCACGCCGAGCGAGCCGGTGATGTCGTGGACCGACAGCGGCAGCCCGATGGCGTCGAGGATGCCGCGGTACCGGCCGTCCGGCGGTTCGACCAGGAGCGGTTCGGTGTCCGCGGTGGACAGTTCGGCGGCGGTCAGCTGCCTGCAGTGCGCCATCAGGGCGTGCTCCACCGCCTCGTCCCAGGTGTAACCCGCGGCGACCCCGGCCGCTGTCCCGGCGTCCGCCCGCGGCGGGAACGCGACCGCCGCGGGCACGGGCACCGGGGTGCGGGTGTCGAGCGTGTAGCCGGTGACGACGCCGCCGGCCAAGCGGCGCGGGTCCACCGCCAGCGACGCGTAGCGCGCGAACGCCCGGACCGCGGCGCGGTGCCGCGCGGTCCGGAAGTCGAGCCCGGCACCGGTGACCACCGGCAGCGGCCCGTCCGCGAGCAGGCCCACCGGGTCGGACACGGTGATCCGGCAGACGTGCAGCGGGAGCTGCGCGAGGTCGCCTTCCGTCGGCTCACCGAAGAGGCCGGTCCGGTCGTCCGCGCAGGCCACCGCCGCCCGGGAGAACTCCTCCTCGTCCAGCTCCGCTCCCCCGGCCGCGGCGCTCGCGGCGACCGGTCCGGCCAGCGGGTGCGGCACCACCCGGTGCCGTTCGTCCGCCAGCGTGGACAGGTCGACGGCGACCACGTGGCCGGGCCGGGGCGGTTCGATCCCGGTGACGGCCCGGAACACGCTGTGCACCAGGCGGTTCGCCACGACGGTGGCGGCGGCGCCCGCGGGCACCGCGGCGCCCGGCGCGTCCTCGTGCCACGCCCGCAGCCGACGTCCCACCGAGCCCCACGACGCGCCGCCGGACGGCTCCCGGACGCCGAGCCAGGCCTGCTCCCCCCACAGCACCGCCTGCCCCAGCCAGCCGCGGTGCGCCCGCTCCGCCGCGTCGGCCTGCTCGAACCCGGTCGCGACCTGGAAGACGAGGTCCACGTCGGCGCCGTCCACAGTACTGTCCACACCGGACTCCGCGGTGACGTCGCGCAGGCCCGACCGCCGGGCCGCGGTGACGACGGCGGCCGCCAGCGGACCGTCCCCTGCCACCAGGGTCCGCAGGCCCCGGTACCGGGCCAGCGCCCGGTCCGGCGCGTCGTGGAAGTAGCCGAGGTAGGTCGTCCCGGACTCCGGCGGCGCCGTCACCTCGCGGACGACCCCGCGCTCCAGCAGCAGTCCCACCAGCCTGGTGACCGCCTCGCGGCGGTCCTCGGCCAGGTCCGCCGTCAGCTCGGCCAGCGTGTGCCTGCCGTCCAGGTGCGGGGTGAGCCGCTCGATCAGCCGGTGCACCGAGCGGCCGGTGAACACGACCGGCCCCTCGTGCGTCAGCAGGTACGCGCCGTCCTCGGACTCGGCCAGGTACGCGTCCGGCCGCAGCAACAGTCCCATGTGGTCAGTCCTCCTGCCTGCTGCCGAGCATGAGCTCCCCCACGCTGCTCTCCTCCGTCTGGTCGAGGCCGGTGGCCTCCGTGAACGCGGCCGCGTCGCCGCCGCCGAGCCCGCACACCGCGAGCCCCATGGCGGTCGCCACCAGGTACACCGTCTGGTACAGCACGCCGACGTGCTTGAGCACCAGCGCGTACGCCAGCTCCTCGTAGGTGTGCGTGAGCCTGCCGAACCGCGCGGCCACGACGATCAACACCTGCGGCGGCCGCTCCGCGCTCGCCGACGCCGCCGCGCTCCGCAGCAGCCGCGCCACCGCGGGCCCCGGCTCCCGCACCAGGCGCAGCCGGTGCTCGTGCCGGTCGTAGTGGTACATGCCGGCGTCGAGGCCATCCACCTTGCGCACCACCGGGTACAGCTCCAGCTCGTACACCGAGCCGCCGGACGGGTACGGCAGCGACAGGTGCTCCACCCCGTCGGCCTCGAACGACCCCCGCACCCGGGAGCACCGGTACAGCAGCTCCCCGAGCTGCCCGGCGGTGACCGGCCGGCCGTCGTCGTGGACGCGGACGCTCCGCCGGTCCTCCACGGCCGCCGTCAGCGGGACGTCGTGCTCCCGCAACCACTCCAGGTCGGGCCGGGGCAGCTCGACCGCCGGACCCGGGTACGGGTCGTGGCGGGCCGGGACCGGGTCGAGCAGCCCGCGCGCCCACTTGGTGCGGCCGTAGCCCAGGCCCGCGTAGCCACCGTTGCCCTGCCGGGACCGCTGGTGGAACCACAGGTCGTGCGGGCGCCACCGCCGCAGCCGCGGCTCGGTCTCCTCCCCGTGGTCCGCGGGCACGACCAGTCCCGCGGCACGCAGGTCCGCCAGCAGCCGGGTCGCCACCTCGGCGGGGAGCCCGGTGTCCGGTGCCGGGGTGGTGAGCGCCGCGAGCAGGGCCGCCACCGCCGGGTCGTGCACGCGCACCGTGGCCGTCGCCAGCGGGGACTCCGCCACCAGGTCGTCGTGCTCGCGGTGGAGCACGGTGAACCGGGACAGCACCACGTCGCCGACCTCGCCGGTCGGCGCCGGGGCCGGGCGCAGGGGTTGCACGGTGTAGAGCGGGCGTCCCCGCAGGCTCACGGTCGTCATGAGCCACCCGCCCGCGTGCAGTGCGGCCAGCAGTGCCGCCGCCGCGTCGGCGTCCGCGACCTCGTGCAGGTCCGCGGTGGCGCACCGGCCGCGGGCCAGCCGCCGCAGCACCTCGCGGCCGCCCGCGTCGAGCCGGCCCAGCGACGAGGTCTCCGGCCAGTGCCGGACCCGCAGCAGGCGCACCTCGCCCCGGTCGTCCGTCGTGCTGTAGACGCCGGGGCGCAGCTCGTACAGCTCCTGGAATCGCAGCGTGACCGCGGCGCTCATACCCGCACCCCTCGTTCCTCGACGGTGTTCGCGGCCAGGTGGCAGAGCAGGAAGCGGTGTTCGGGCGCGACGCCGAGCCGGGTGAGCTGGAGGTAGGTGTAGTTGATCGCCAGCCGGTAGAGCGCGAACGCCCTCGACCCGGCGAGCTCCGCCCACGCCCGCCCGTCCACCAGCGACCGGTGGAACGGGCTCACGGCCGCCATGCGCGCGCTGTCGACCCCCGGCATCGCGAACCGGCCGGTGTCCATGAGGTCCTCGGCGCGCCGCCGGTACCGCCGCAGCACCGCCGCCCAGTCGCGCACGAACGGCACGAGGTCGCGGTCCTCGTCGAGCGCGGTGACCACGCCCGCCAGCCGGATCCCGAGCGTGTCCGCGTGCCGCCGGTAGTGCCGGTCCCAGCCGTCCCGCAGGTGCTCCGGGTTGCCGTGCAGGAACGCCTCCGCGTGCGACCGCAGCGACACGAACGCCTCCTGGATGCCCGCGGTGGACAGCGCGTGCGCGGTGGCCACGATCAGGTCGAAGGCCACCATGAGCCGCCTGGTGGCCGGCGCGTGCTCGACCACCGCGAACGACAGGGGTGTGGTGTCGGCGTAGAAGTCGGCGAGCAGGTCCGCCATCTCCTCGGTGCCGAGCACCGCGACCCGCCGGTCGTACGGGCCGAGGTGCAGCGAGTTGTCCGGCCGCCACGGGGTCAGCGGCCCGTCCTCCCGCTCGGCCGCCGCCAGCCTGCGGTGGACGGGCAGCAGCGCGGCGGGGTCGAGGCGCCGGGTGGACGGGTGGCGGCGCAGCCAGCCGCCGACGACCTCCCGCGCCGCGGGCAGCGCGACCCCGGTGACGACGTCCTCGTCGGCGAGCACGTTGAGCCGCAGGTGCGGCCCCAGTCGCCAGTGGCGCGTCCACGACACGGCGGCGACCTGCCCGGCCAGCCGCGCGAACAGCGGGCGCACCGCGTCCAGCAGCAGCGGGTCGGCGTTCTCGTCGTGGTGGTGGACGTGGATCGTGTGCCAGTCCATGGCCTCAGACACCGTCCCTGACCAGCTGTTCGACCGCGTCGGCGGTGTGGTGGCGCAGCGCGTCCTCCTCGGTGAGGCCGACACCGAGCCGGTTGCACACCAGGTGGGCGCAGCTGTTGAGCACGCGGAACACCGCCCGGCCGCGGTAGGCGGGCCGCGCCTCGAGCGCCTGGCGGAGCGTGCCGACGGACCGGGCCCAGGACAGCAGCGTGCCGTCGCCGCCGAGCCCCGGCCACCTCCCGGCCAGCACGTACATGAGCTTGGCCAGTTCGACGAGCCGGTGCCGCTGTTCCTCGCCCGCGGGCTCGGGTGCCCGCCCGCCGGCGAGCAGCGGTGTCCGGCGGGTCCAGCCCGTCAGCTCGGCGGGGTCGTCCGCCGCGGCGAACCAGGCCAGCAGCACCATCGCGGCACCCGCGGTGCTGCGGTGGTCGGCCGACGGTCCGGTGCGGAGCACGTCGAGCGCGATCCGGCTCGACTCGGCGGAGTGCCGTTCGAACGCCTCGATCGTGCTGCCGTGGCCGTACTTCGCGTGCTCGCGCTCGTACGGGAGGAACGCGAGCGAGTTGTTGGGGCGCAGCTCCGCCGGGTACGGCACGCCCTCGACGCCCGCCAGCCACCGCGCGGTCTCCGCGTACTCGCCGGGGGTCATCCGGTCGGGGGCCGGGTGCCGGGCGAAGTAGTCCTCGAAGTGCTCGCGGATTCTCCGCACGACCTCGGCGCGGACGTCCTCGCCCGACGGCAGGACCCGCAGCCGCAGGTGCGGACCGCCCGCCCAGTACCGGAGGAAGAAGTGGTGGGTGATCGCGCCGTCGCCGGTCAGCCCGTCGGTCAGCGGCGCGGCCACGTCGAGCAGCAGCCGGTCCAGGTCGCCGTGGTAGAAGGCGTGGGCGCTCAACCAGGGGTTGTCAGCGGACATGGCCGCCCTCCGAGACCTCGACGAGGTACTCCGTCACGTGGGAGTCGGCGCCGTCCGGATCCGGCAGCGCCTCCTCGACGATCACCGCCTGGCCGGCGCGGGCCAGCATCCGCTCGAACACCGAGACCAGGTACCAGTTGGCGAAGTCGACGTGGACGGGCTTGCGCGACTTGTCGAAGCCCCACGCGAACGGGTTGGCCGCCGGGTCCTCGCCGCTCGTCGCCATGTGCACGAAGCAGCGCACGGGCAACCCGTTGCCGCGCAGCCAGGCGAGCAGGCGCACCCAGTAGCCGCCGTCGGTCTCCCCCTTGGCGCGCACGGGAATCGCGGCGGCCCGCACGAGCCAGCGGGCCCGCTGCAGCACGACCCTGCCGACCTCCACGCGCGGCCGCGCGACGACGGGGTCCGCGGGCAGCGGCTCGGACCTCGGTGCCAGGAGCGGCAGCGCGATCGCGTGCAGGTAGTGCGCCGCGCCGAAGGTGTAGCTCATCAGGCGGGCCGTCGGGGGCAGCAGGACGTCGGACATCATGCCCAGGTGCAACGGCCGGACCTCGGCGCCGGTCCGCCGCCACACCAGGCGCACCAGGTCGCGCTCCGGGTCGTGCGCCACCACCAGGTCGCCGACGGCGATGCGCTCGTGCGGCGGCCGGTCGCTGACCACGTTGGGGTAGTCGATCTCGTGGGACAGGCCGGGCGGGCGGCGGTTCGCCGAGGAGGCGAAGGCGCCGCGGAGCTCGGCGAGCAGCGGCTCGCCGGGCACGGGCGGCGGGTACCCCGCGGGTTCCGCGCCCGCCAGCATGCCCACCCGGTCGCGACCGCGGCCGTAGCCGGTGTGGGCGAGGTTGAGCACGACCCGGCCGTCGGGCGTCAGCTGGACGTAGCAGCCGAGCGAGCCGGGTGCGCGCACCCAGCCGGGCCAGGTCGCGGCGAGATCGGCGACCTCCCCGGGGTCGACGCGCACCACCCCGCCGGTCTCCGCGCGGCGCATGACGTCGCCTGCCGCGCGGCGGATGCCCGCCAGCTCGTGCAGGCGCGGCAGGCCGCTGGTGGCCAGGTCGCCCGGTGGCATGAGCAGGGAGTTGCCCGCCATCGTCGCGACCGCCCGCGCGGCGGGGGTCCGGCCGCCACCCGCCGCCTCCTCGTGGATGGCGCGGTGCAGCAGGACGAGGGGCACCTCGCAGCCGGGTCCGAACCTCTCGGCGCAGTAGGTGCCCAGCGCGAGCCGCAGCGGGAGGGCTAGGTCGAACGGACCCAGCCAGCGCCGCACGACGTCCAGGTCGGCGAGCTCGGCACGCCGGTCGGCCAGGTGCGCGGTCTCCCGGAAGACGGCGTTGTCCCGGAACTGGTACCGCTCACGGGACGGCGGCGCCGGGATGCCCGCGCGGTCGGTGAGCTCGCCGACCGCGCGGTGCAGCTCGCCGATCCGGGCCCGGTTGCCCGCGACGTCCTCGACGGGGACGGGGTCGCGCAGCAGGGCCGCGGTCCGTTCGGCGGCCGCGGCGAGGTCCGGGTCGGTCTCCGCCAGCCAGACCGCCAGCTCGCCGAGCGGGTCGGGGGCGAGGTCGGCGACCGGCAGCCGCCGTTCGAGCAGGCCGGCCGCCACCAGGCCGGTCACGAACCCCTCGGCGCGCGGGTCGTCGGCGCCGCCGAGCCCGGCCACCAGCTCGGCCACCGGGCACGTGCGGTCGCCGAGGATCCGCAGGCACTCCCGCACGGCCGGGGTGGCGGGCAGCGTGACGACCGGCTCGGCCGGCGCGGTACCGACGAACGTGATCCGGCCACCGTGGACGGTGACGCTCGGGTTGACGCGCACCGGCAGCCGGGGGTCGTCCCGCAGGGCGCGGGTCACCAGGTGCAGCAGCATGCCGTCGAGCTCGGCCACCCCGGCGACCGCGGTGGGTGCCGGGCGCTGCCCCGCGGTCCAGGTGCCGAGGCCGCTCACCGTGAACGTGCTGAGGGGACTGGTCTTCGTCGTCGCGCGGACCACGTACTTGGCCAGCCGGACCAGGGACTGCCTGCGCGGGCGGTGGGCCTCGTCGGCCAGCCACTTGGTCAGCTCGGCGGACAGGGTGGGGCTCGCGTGGGCGAGGGCCCGCTGGAAGTGCGGGTGCCGGGCCACCTCACGCAGCTCGGCCTCCTTCTTCGCCGCCTCGGCCGCGAACACGTCCGGCAGGGCGGCCGCGGCCCGGTGGGACTCCCGCAGGGCGGCGAGCCAGTGCCCGATCCGCCCGGCGAGGTCGCCGGGCAGCGCGGCCGCGATCCGGTCCGTCCACTCGCGACCGCCGGGTGGCCTGCCGCGGTGCAGGGCGCGGCGCAGGCCGACCAGCGCGGGCTTGTCCCCGGTCGCCGCCCCGATCACCGGGTGCAGCGCGTCGGCGAGGGCGTCCCCCTCGGCGGCGAGCCACTCCCGGTCGCGGGCGAGCCGGTCGGCGAGCGCGTGGGACTCCTCGAAACGCAGGCGCCGCAGGACATCGGCGGGCAACCCGGCCACGCGGAGCACGAACGAGCCGGCCACGTGCGCGCCGGGGGGAAGGGTGGTGGGCAAGCGTCCTCCTCAGGTCGTCCACGGCCGGGCCGCCGCGGCACGGCGGCCCGGCCCGGCCCACTCAGCCGATGCAGGAACAGCAGCAGTCGAGCGTGGTGCCGCTGCAACCCGAGCAACCGCAGTTCGCACCACTGCAGTTGGCGTTGCACGAGGCACCGTTCTCGGCCATGCCGTGTCCCGCGGTGAGCGACTCGATCGTCAGCCCGCTGTCGATGACGTCGAAGACGTCCATGGGCAGGTTCTCGAGATCGAAGTCGAGCCGTTCGGACGAACCCATCACAGATCTCCCTCATGTCACACGACGGGAACCCGTGAGGACAGGGGGAAACAGACCCTCGTTCCCCCGGCGCCCCCCAGGCACCCCCAGCAACGCCATGCTCACCAGGAGGTAGTTCAACGGTCAAGCAACGCCGGTCACCCGTGGACGCCCGGTACGACAACGGCGGCCCGACCGCACCGACCGGACAGATCACCGGCCGCGCCGGCTCAGGCCAGCGGCCGCCGCAGGGTCAGCAGCACGTTCGCGCGGCGGGGCGGGATCCGCGCCACGCACGTGCGCCGCCATCCCGGCATCGCCTTCCCGACCAGGTAGTCGATCTCCGGCATGGGCATGAACCGCACCGTCTCGTCCCCCGACACCCAGCGGTCGGCGAGGTAGGCCATCGCGGTGCCGAGGCCACCGCGGCGCTCCCACTCCTTCACCGCCACCGTGCCGCCCGGCACGGTCAGCGCCGCGGCGTCGCGGAGCACCTGTTCGCGTTCGGCGTCCCGCACGTGGTGGACCACGTCGCACAGCACGACGAGGTCGAAGGGGGCGGTGCCGTCCTCGATCAGCCGCGTGGTCGTGACCGGCCGGAACTCGACCCCGGTCCGGTCGCCCTCGAACATCCGGCCCGGCGCGGGGCTGCCCGGGTCGATGCCGAGCAGTTCGACCTCCGGCATGACGCGGCGGATGGCCGCCGCCATGGCGCCGTCCCCGCAGCCGATCTCCAGCACCCGGCTCGCGGGCGCCACCGAGCCCAGTGTCACCGCGAGGCTGTGGAGGTCGACGAAGGCATCGCGGTAGGCGCGGATGGCGGCGGGTTCGAGCGGGCCGAGCGCGCGGCGCACGGCAGTACCCAATGGCATTGGCTGTTCCTCTCGTGTGGGAAAAGGGGCACAGCACGGCACCGCTCGCCCGCATTCGGCGGGCGAGCTGATCGTTGACCGAATCCCCCGTAGTTCTGTCTCTCCGTGGCACACGCGGCGGGCAGGAAAGGTTGCAGGCGTTATTCACCCGTGATAGCGGATCGCCGCCGCCGATCCTGCCGAGGAGTCAGCCGGTCAGGCCGGCCTCGTGCGCGAGGAGACCCGCCTGGGTCCGGTTGCGGCAGGCCGTCTTCGTGAGCATGCGCGACACGTAGCTCTTCACCGTCGCCTCGGACAGCGACAGCTCGCGGGCGATGTCGGCGTTGGACAGTCCCCGGCCGAGGCACGCCAGGACGTCGCGTTCGCGGTCGGTCAGGCCGCGGAGCCGGGCCCTGGCGTCCGCGCGGCTCCCCTGTCCGGCCGCGGACGCGGCGACCAGGCGGGCGGCCGCGGCCGGGGACAGCACGGTGTGCCCGGCGGCGGCCACCCGCACCAGCGCGACCAGGTCCGCGGGCGGCGTGGACTTCAGCAGGAAGCCCGCCGCGCCGCACCGGAGGGCGCGCAGCACGTAGGTGTCCGCGTCGAAGGTGGTGAGCGCGACGACCGCGGGCGGGGCGGGCAGCACCCCGATGCGCTCGATGGCGACGAGACCGTCCACGCCGGGCATGCGCAGGTCCATCAGCACCACGTCCGGGCGGTGCCGGATCACGGCCTCCACCGCCTCCGCGCCGTCGTGCGCCTCGGCGACCACCTCGACGTCGGGCGCGGCGCCGAGGATGACGCGCAGGTGCGCGCACACCATCGGCTCGTCGTCGACGACGACCACCCGGATCATCCGGTGCCCTCCCGCGTCGGCACGTAGGCCGGGAGTATCGCATCGACCCGGTAGCCGCCGCCCGGCTCCGGGCCCGCCCGCAGCGTGCCGCCGACCAGCTCGACCCGCTGCCCGAGCCCGAGCAGCCCGACCCCGGAACCGCTGCCCGCCAGGGCCCCGTCGGGCGGGCGGCGGGCGGCGTCGTTGGCGACGCGCACGGTGACGCCGTCGGCCCGGTAGGACAGCGCGACGGCCACCTCGGCGCCGGGGGCGTGCTTGCGCGCGTTCGTCAGCGACTCCTGCACCACCCGGTAGGCGGTCCGCCGCACCGTCGGCGAGATCCGCTCCGGGTCGCCCTCGGTCGTGTAGCGCACCTCCTCCCCCACCGCCCGGGCCTCCGCCACCAGGGTCGCGGGGTCGGGTGCGGACGGCTCGGCCGACGGGCCCGCGCGGGCCTCCCCGGCGTCCCGGAGCACCCCGACCAGGTCGCGCAGCTCGGCCAGCGCCTGGGCGCCGGACCGGCGGATGTCCTCGGCCGCGGCCCGCACCGCCGGTTCGGCCGAGCTGGTACCGAGCGCCCCGGCGTGCAGCACCATCAGGCTGAGCCGGTGGGTGACCACGTCGTGCATCTCCTCGGCGAGCCGCCGCCGCTCCTGCGCCCTGGCCCGCGCGGCGAGCAGCGACTGCTCGCGTTCGGCCCGTTCCGCGCGCTCGCGCAGGGAGTCCACGAGCTCCCGGCGGGCGCCCAGGTACAGCACGGCCAGCGCGGGCAGCACGGTGTTGACGACCCCGAGCGGCGTGACGTCCCAGCCCGGGTCCCAGAACCGGGTGCCCACCACGGTGAGCAGGCCGGTCAGCACGAACGCGCGCCCGCGGTCGGCCAGCCGGACCAGGTTCGTGACGATCGCGGGGGTGGCGAACGGCAGTGCCGCGTGCGCCACGGGTGCCGCCGGGGTGAACAGGCCGGGCGCGAGCACGTCCGAGGCGAGCATGAGCACGGCCACCGCCAGCGCCCACGACGCGACCGCCACCGGGAAGCGGGCGAGGAACAGCAGCGACACGTCCACCGACAGCTGCAGGAACAGCGCCGCGTGCGGCCCCGCCCAGCCGGTGGTGGGCGGGTTCAGGCCGTGGACGAGCAGGTCGAGGGCGCCGAACAGCACCACCGCGACGACCAGCCAGAGGCCGTCCCGCCGGTCGGGCCACAGGGCGGCGGCCCGGTCCCGGATGCGCTGCCGACTCACCCCCGACACGCTATCGCCGGACCGCGCGCGACCGGCGGACGTGCAACTTTCGGATGGTCAGGTGTCCACCTTCGCCGCTCCCGCCGGGGCCGCCCGCCGCGGTCTGCTGGATGGCATGACGACTACGAGGCATTCCCGGCGAACGGCGTTGCGCGCGGCGGCGGCAGGCGCCGCGACCGGTGGGCTGGCCCTGGCCACGGGCGGGCGGGGCGCGGGTGCTGCCGGGCGTCGCGGGCGGGGCACGGCGACCTTCGTGGTCGTCACCGGCGCCAGTGGCACCCCGGGCGGCATCGACGCGCTGTCCCTGCGCGGGCACCGCACCGTGGGGGTGGACCTGCCGGGCCACGGTGCGGGCGACCCCCAGTTCGCCCTCGACTACCAGTGCCCCCAGGACCCGGCGTCACTGGCGACCCGCCCGTCGCCGATGGCCGGGATCGGGCTGGACGACTACACCGCCGCGGCCGTCGAGGTGGTCCGCACGGTCGCCGGGTTCGGCCCGGTGATCCTCTACGGCGGCAGCATGGGCGGCGCCACGCTGAACCGGGTGGGCAACGCGGTGCCGCACCTCGTCGACCGCATCGTCTACGACACCGCCTTCTGCTGCGTGGACCTGGCCTCCCCGGTGGAGTACCTGGGCACCCCGGAGGGGTCGACGAGCCTGGCGGGCAACATCGCCGCGCTGGTGGTCGCCGACCCCGCGGTCGTCGGTGCGCTGCGGCTCAACTACCGCACCGCCGACCCGGCCGCGCTCGCCGCGCTGAAGGAGGCGATGGCGGCCGGTGCGAGCGACGCCGAGTTCCACGCGATGCTCGCGCACCTGCAGCCCGACGAGTCGCTGACGGTGGGCAGCGCGGACTCCCGGGTCCGGAAGTCCACCTGGGGCCGCATCCCGCGGACCTACATCCGGCACACCGCCGACCGGATGATCCCCCTCGCGCTGCAGGACCGCATGATCCGCGAGGCCGACCGGCTCACCCCGCGCAACCGCTTCGACGTGCACACGCTCGACGCCGGGCACGCGGCCACCGCCGCCCAGTTCCGCCGGATCGTCGACATCCTCGACCGGTTGCCGGAGTGCCGCCGGTGAACCGGAATGCCCGACACCTCCCGCGGAATACCGGTGGCGCCGGAATTCACTCCGTCGCGGAAATGCCGCCACCGGGTCGATCGATCGCGCCCACCACCGGCCGGCCGAATTCCCGGCGACTACCTCGCCCCCGCGCGACGGACTGCTGTGCGCACGCACCCCGGCAGCCGACCAGCGGGGCCGGGGGGCGTGCCCGCCGTCCGCGTGGCGGCCCGTCCTGCGCCCGATCGCCTGATTGACGCACCGGGATTCCCGGGCAGAGTGGTGCTGATCCGCACCGCCCCACCGGGCCCAGCGTCGGGAGCCGTCGTGTCGAGGAACAGCCGACCGGTCATGCGCCGTACTCCGGCCGTCGTCACCGCCGCGCTCGCGGTGGCCGGCCTCACCCTGCCGCCGCCGGCCGCGGCGGACCACGTGCCCGCGCCGGCCGGCGTGTCGGTGCCCGGCGCGCACAACAGCGAGATGGGCTGCCCGGGCGACTGGCAGCCGGACTGCGCGCGGGCCGGGCTCGCCCTCGACCCGGCGGACGGCGTCTGGAAGGGCACGTTCTCGCTGCCCGCGGGCGACTACCAGTACAAGGCCGCCGTGAACGGCTCCTGGGACGAGAACTACGGGGCCGGCGGCGTACCCGGCGGGCCGGACATCGCCTACCGGACGGCGGGCGGGCCGGTGTCGTTCTACTACGACCCCGCCACGCACTGGGTGACCAGCGACGCGGAGGGCCCGATCGTGACGGCTCCCGGCAGCTTCACCAGCGAACTGGGCTGCCCGGGCGACTGGGCGCCGGACTGCATGCGCTCCTGGCTGCAGGACCCCGACGGCGACGGCACGTTCACCTACTCGACCACCGCCATCCCCGCCGGGCAGTACGAGGTCAAGGTCGCGCACGGGCTGTCCTGGGCGGAGAACTACGGCGCGGGCGGGGCGCCGGGCGGCGCGAACATCGGCTTCGCGGTGGCCGAGGACGGCGACCGCACGTCGTTCTCCTACGACCTGGCCACCCACGTGCTGACCGTCTCGGCGGGGGTCGTCCCCGACCTGCGGACCGCGCGGGCCCAGTGGCTGCGGCGCGACGTGATCGCCGTCCCCGCCGACGGTGCCGGTGACCGGACCTTCCGCCTGCACCACGCGCAGGCGGGCGGGCTCGTCGCGACCGCCGACGGGATCACCGGCGGGGACTCGGTGCCGCTCACCCCGGACGCCGCCGGACTGCCCGCCGAGCTCCGGGCCGCGTACCCGCACCTGGCCGGGTACCAGGCGCTGCGGGTGCCCGCGGCGCCGCTGGGTGACCTGCTCACCGGGCAGCTGGTGGTCGCCGCCCACGACGCGGACGGGCGGCTCGCCGACGCGACCGGCGTGCAGATCCCCGGCGTGCTCGACGACCTGTACGCGGGCGCGGCCGGGCAGCGGCTCGGCCCGCAGTGGCGCCACGGCAGGCCCTCGCTCGCGGTGTGGGCGCCCACGGCGAAGCGGGTGGGGCTGCTGCTCGACCCGCGGGGACCGGGCGGCGAGCGCCGGGTCGCGATGACCCGTGACGACAGCGGGACCTGGCACGCGCGGGGCGACCGGGGCTGGCGCGACGCCGCCTACGCCTTCGAGGTGGCGGTGTACGTGCCCGCGCTCGACGCGGTCGTCACCAACGTGGTCACCGACCCGTACTCGCTGGGCCTGACCACCGACTCCGCGCGGTCGGTGCTCGTGGACCTCCACGCACCCGAGCTGGCGCCCCGCGACTGGGCGCGGCTGCGCAAGCCCGCGCTGGCCCAGCCGGAGGACTCGGCGATCTACGAGCTGCACGTGCGGGACTTCTCCGCGTCCGATGCGACCGTGCCCGCCGCCGACCGCGGCACCTACCTGGCGTTCACCCACCGGCACAGCGCGGGGATGCGCCGGCTCCGCGACCTGGCGGAGGCCGGGCTCAACACCGTGCACCTGCTGCCGGTCAACGACATCGCGAGCATCGAGGAACGCAGGGCCGCCCAGCAGACGCCGCCGTGCGACCTGCGGGCGTTCGGGCCGACGTCGGAGGAGCAGCAGGCCTGCCTCGAACCGGTCCGCGACACCGACGCCTTCAACTGGGGCTACGACCCGCTGCACTACACCACGCCCGAGGGCTCCTACAGCACGAACCCGGACGGCACGGTGCGCACGCGCGAGTTCCGGGAGATGGTCGGCGCGCTCAACGGCGCCGGGCTGCGGGTCGTGATGGACGTGGTCTACAACCACACCCCGGCCGCGGGCCAGGGCGAGCACTCCGTCCTCGACCGGATCGTGCCCGGCTACTACCACCGGCTCTCGGCCACCGGCGCGGTGGAGACCTCCACCTGCTGCGCGAACACCGCGACCGAGCACCGGATGATGGGCAAGCTCATGGTCGACTCGGTGGTCACCTGGGCGCGCGAGTACAAAGTGGACGGCTTCCGGTTCGACCTGATGGGCCACCACTCCAAGGAGAACATGCTCGCGGTGCGGGCCGCGCTGGACTCGCTCACGCTCCGCGAGGACGGGGTGGACGGCAGGCGGATCTACCTCTACGGCGAGGGCTGGAACTTCGGCGAGGTGGCCGACGACGCCCGCTTCGTGCAGGCGACCCAGCAGAACATGGCGAACACCGGCATCGGCACGTTCTCCGACCGGCTGCGCGACGCCGTGCGGGGCGGCGGCCCCTTCGACGAGGACCCGCGGATCCAGGGGTTCGCGACCGGGCTGTTCACCGACCCCAACGGCGCCGCGGTCAACGGCACCCCGGCCGAGCAGCGCGCCCGGCTCCTGCTGTACCAGGACCAGATCAAGGTCGGGCTCGCGGGCAACCTGCGGGACTACCGGTTCGTCGACCGCGAGGGCGCGCTCGTGACCGGCGCGCAGGTCGACTACAACGGGCAGCCCGCGGGCTACGCGGGCGACCCCGGCGAGACGATCACCTACGTCGACGCGCACGACAACGAGACGCTGTTCGACGTCGTGCAGTACAAGGTGCCGAGGAGCACGCCCATGTCCGGCCGGGTGCGGGCGAACACCGTCGCGCTGGCCACCGTCGCCCTGGCCCAGGGCCCGGCGTTCTGGCACGCGGGCACCGACCTGCTGCGGTCGAAGTCGCTGGACCGCAACAGCTACAACTCCGGCGACTGGTTCAACCGGGTCGACTGGACCGGCCGCGAGTCGACGTGGGGATCGGGGCTGCCGCCGCGGGCCGACAACGAGACCAAGTGGGAGTACATGCGGCCCCTGCTGGCCGACCCCGCGCTGGAGCCGACGGCGCGGGACATCGGGGCCGCCCACCGCCAGGCGCTGGACCTGCTGCGGATCAGGTCCTCCTCGCCGCTGTTCCGGCTCGGGTCCGCCGACCTGGTCCAGCAGCGGGTGGCCTTCCCGACGGGCGGGCCGGACCAGACGCCGGGCGTGATCGTCATGCACCTCGACGACCGCGCCGGCCGCGACCTCGACCCGCGGTGGGAGGGCGTCGTGGTGGTCTTCAACGCCGGGGACGAGGCCACCACGCAGGCCGTCCCGGGGCTCGCGGGCGCGCGGTACCGCCTGCACCCGGTGCAGGCGGCCGGGACGGACCCGGTCGTGCGGACCTCCTCCTACGACGCCCGGGGCGGCACGTTCACGGTGCCGCCGCGGACGGCGGCCGTCTTCGTCACCCGGTAGCGCCCGTTTCCCCGGCTCCGCGGTGCGCAAGACGCGCTCAACGTCCGTGCGACCGCCGGGGTGGACCATGGAGCCGCGGAGGCCGTGGTCGCTGCGCGGTCGCTCCGCGTTCCGAGACCGCAGGCAGCGTCGAACGCGGAGGAGGCTGCGATGTCCGGTGCGATGTCCAGTGCGGAGACGGTGGCGCGACCGGTGCCGATGCGCCGGATCGCGATCGCGAGCTGTGTCGGCACCACGATCGAGTTCTACGACTTCTTCATCTACGGCACGGCGGCCGCGCTGGTCTTCCCGAAGGTCTTCTTCCCGGCGCTCG
>WUUC01181945.1_pt1 | contig 23769 bp, 17 predicted proteins | sample 6278441 | NCBI WGS metagenome assembly WUUC01 (sample SAMN13675441, study PRJNA597444) | soil metagenome | isolation source: soil | place: USA: Washington | collected 2017-10 | reverse complement strand
TGTGACGTAGGAAACGGTGACCGAGGCCGCGGTTCTCGCTCGCGCCTTCAATCAGGCCGGGGACGTCCGCGAGCAGGAGCCGGTCGTATTTTTTAGGAAACTCAATTACGCCGATCTGTGGATGCAGCGTGGTAAACGGGTACGCAGCGGTCTTCGGACGGGCTTTGGTGATTTTGGCCGTGAGCGACGATTTACCGGCGTTGGGAAAACCCACCAGGCCGATGTCTGCGATGCTTTTGAGCACAAGGCGGAAGGCGCCGATCTCACCTGGATGTCCGGGATTGGCGCGTTTCGGAGCGCGATTGGTCGAGGTCTTAAAATGCGTGTTTCCCCAGCCTCCATTGCCGCCTTTACAAAGAACGATCTCCTCACCGTCGTTGATGATCTCGGCGACCACTTTTCCCGTGGCTTCATCGGTGACGACCGTTCCGAGCGGCAGTTTCAAAACAGCCGGTTTGCCATCGCGTCCGTGGCAATCGGCGCCTTGCCCGTGTTCGCCGCGCTCGCCGCGCCAGTGAGGCTGATACTTGTAGTCGATGAGGTTATTCGTGTCGTCGTTACCCACCAAGATAACATCGCCGCCCCGGCCACCATCGCCGCCATTGGGGCCGCCCCAGGGCTCGTATTTTTCGCGGCGGAAACTCACGCAGCCGCGTCCGCCGTCGCCGGCCTGAACTTTGATGACACACTCGTCGATAAACATCGCGGACAGTTACAAGTGGATGCCGGGGCCGACACAAATCAATAGCACCACACCGACCAGATCGGACCGCCGCGTGCAGAAAAAAGCAGGCCCCGTGACACGGGTGCCTACTTCGTCGGACACGTTTGCGTGACAACTAAAACCAGTCAGGCGCGTTTGGCGCGGCGTCGGCAAGCCGCGAGCGCTCCGAGCAGTAGTGCGCCGATCAATCCGTAGGTCGAGGGCTCTGGGACCGCGAAGCCATCCGTCGGAGGCGGCAGCACGATCACGCCGCCATTGCGGACACTGAACGCATAACGACCGTCGACCGACGTGCCGTCGAACGCGGCGCCGAGCTGATTGTGGATCAATCCGTCGGCGAGGTTGCTATCGAGGAAGAACATCGAAGTGCCGGAGCCCGCCAGTTCGTAGGAGTTAGCCGCGCCGTTGGAATAACCGGCGCGAGCGGGATCCCCGCCAAGGCCCTGATCGTTACCGCCGCTAGCGGTGCCGGTCTCCCAGTTGATGTCGGTGTAGTTAAATTCAAAATCGAAGTTGCCCGCTCCCGTATCGCTGCGGTCCACGAGGACCAGCTGGAAGGTGTTGAAGATCGAGATGGAGTTATAGACGCCAACATTGACGTAATTGGCCGCAAAGGCCAAATGCCCGCCGAGCGTCCCCGTACCATATGTCACCGGATTCGATCCCGGGGCGCGGGTGTCAACATCGCCGAAGAACGCAGCAATGATCACACGATTAGCGCCGCTTAAGCCAAACGGAGTAAACGTCGAGAGCGCGCTGTCGAACGTGATGTTGCCGTTATTATTTACGTAGGCGTCCGTGTAGGTCGTGCCGAAAAAATTGGCGCTGAAACCCAGATTCACCAGACCGGTCGAACCGTCGTCGTTGGCCGCGAGCACTTGGGAATTATAGCCGGCAAAACTACGCAATTGGGCGGATACCGTCAGGGCGGAGGTCGCAAAGAGAAGAACTGCGGAAGCACGCAACGCGGCGCATTTAAAAGAAGTCATGTGGAGTAAGGTGAGCCCGAACGAGGGCCGCACACCGACATTAATGCAAACAAGCTGACATTACTATCGGGCAAACCCTCAATGCTTGTTAAGGGTTCGCGACGTTACCGACGAAAAAAGTGCGCGCGTGGGCGACTTCAGCAGGCAGTCAAAAGGCGATCTTGATCCCTTTGCGCAGATACGTCGGCACGTCCAGATCCTGGCCTTCGAAGAGATTGCGATCGGTCTTATCGAAAAAGCCGCGGCGCTCTATCTCGCCAAAGAGGAATTCATCCTGAGCGGGCTTTGCGTTGTGTAGATTCAAAGGAAGTTCAGCAACAACCGCCGCGGCGGTCCGCGACGAAGGAGCAGTTTTCCCCGCAGCGGTGACTATCGCGGCTGCCTGCAGCGGGGGACTTTCGGTGCCACGCGAGGTAGGTTCTCCGCCGGACGTTGGCGGAAGCGGCGACGCGGTTTGCCGCGCACGAACGGACGGCGTCGAACGCCGTGGCGAGACACCGCGATGCCCGACATCGGTGGTACCCAGGACGCAGATCTCGACCTGATTTTGCAGGCTCTCATCGATCACCGCGCCCATGATCACGTGTGAGTCGCGGCCAAACTGGTCGGTCACGGCCGTCATGATTTCATTCACCTTAGGCAACGTGAGATCGGTGCCGCCGATGATGTTAACCAAGAGGCGGTCCGCTTTTCGCGAAAACTCGGGCGTGTGCAGCAGTGGGCAAAGTTTCAGGCTTTCGATGGCCTCGGAAACAGCGTTGTCCCCCGAGCCGTTAGCCAAACCGAAGAGCGTTTTGCCGCCGCGCTGGTGGAAGACCTGGCGAAGCGTGGCAAAGTCGAGGTTGATGAGTCCGGTACGGAAAAGCATCGACCAGATGGAACGCACGCCACGGCCGATCCACGCGTCGGCGCGCGCGAAAGAATCCAGCGCGGTTTCACCTTCGGCGGCTTCCTGGAGCAGCATATCGTTGGGCAGCGGTATCACGGCATCGCATACTTTACGCAGTGCGTTGAGACCGTCTTCTGCCTGTTTGATGCGACGACCGCCTTCGAAGCTGAAAGGCATCGTGGCAAACGCGATCACGAGCGCTCCCGTTTCTGAAGCGATCTCCGCAACGATCGGCGCTGCACCGCTGCCGGTGCCGCCGCCCATGCCGGCGATAAGAAAAATCAGGTCGCACTCTTTGACGACGGCGGAGATTTTTTCGCGATCCGCTTCGGCGGCTTCACGCCCAAGCTCGGGGTCGCCGCCGGCTCCCAGGCCGCGCGTCACACCGGTGCCGATGAGGATTTTGTCCTGCACGGGCGATGTGGAGAGTGCCTGATAATCGGTGTTGATCACCGCCATCTGGAGGCGCTCGAGATTTTCCATCTTCAAGCGGTCGACGGCGTTCGAGCCAGCGCCGCCTACGCCCACCAATTTGATCGCGATGTCGCGATCGGTGAGGATTTCGGTGGTCAAGGGAAGTTCGTTGGGGGTCATGCGCGTAAAGTTATTCAGTGCCGAGGTCGGAGCGTTACAGGGAGTGCATGGAGGACGGAGAGGATCGCAAAGGATGCTCCGGGGTGAATGCGAGATAGCCGGACAAGGAGGGCATTTTAAACGTCTCAGCGCTCTTTGCGATTTCTCTAGTGTTCTCAGTGTAATCGTCCGTGGCGGATCCCGACGTCAGGCGTTGGCGAAAAATTTGCTGAAAAATCCCCCGCTGCGGCGACGCATCGGAGCGGCCGTCTCCGCCTTGGAGTTGAGGCCGAAATACAAAAGTCCCAGACCCGTCGCGTAGCCGGGGTCGCGGAGGTTTTCGTTGATGTAGCCGGGGAGCTCGCCGATCCGCGCGGTGGCGTCGAAGACTTTGGAGGCGGCTTCGGCGATGCCGGGGAGTTTTGCCGTGCCACCCGTCACGACCACGCCGGCAGCGGCACGATCCGCCGAGAAGGCGGGGCCCAGTTTTTTCTTAACCACTTCGAAGATCTCCCAGATGCGCGCCGAGCCGATCTGCTCGATCGCTTGCTTGGGAAACTGCCGGTCGCCTATGGCGAAATCGCCGTTGAGCCAGACTTTCTCCGCTTTGTCTTTGGTCGCGATAGTCGCGCGGCCGAAGCGGTGTTTTAATTTTTCCGCCTGCCCTTCGGTGAGGCGGAGACCGAGGCTGAGGTCATTGGTGATATGGCTGCCGCCGACCGGGAGCACACCGGTGAGATAAGCGCAGCCGTCGCGATAAAGAACGAAGTCGGTGGTGCCCGCGCCGATATCGATCACGAGCACGCCGTTCTGGCGGTCTTCGGCAGAGGTGACCATCGTGCCCGAAGCGAGACTCGCGAGGATAAGCTCCGCCACAGGAACGTTAAAGCCGCGGATCACGTGAATGTTGTCCGCGATCTTGTTCTCCTGGCCATGCACCGTCCAGTAACCGACGTCGAGACGCTGGCCGACGAGGTGTTGGGGATCGGGCACGAGACGGCCATCGAGGCGGAAGGGCCGGCGGATGTTGTGCACCACCATGCGGCCGTCGGGAAGATTCTTGGACTTCGCGAGCCGGCAGACCGTATCGGTGTCCATCGGACTTACCATGTTGTTCGCCGCCGAAACGCTAACGGTCGCTTCGTTGTAGAAACCTTCGAGATGTCCGCCCGTCTGCGCGAGGAAGACTTCGTCGATGCGCACACCGGCGCTCTGCTCGGCGGAGAGAAGGGCGCTATGCGTGGCGTCACTGGCGGCGCGGAAATCGACGACGGCGCCTTTGATGACACCGCGCGACTGGCATTCGCCGTAGCCGATGATGGAGAGTGTGCGGCCGTTGGAAAGTTCGCCGACGAGGACGGTGACTTTGGAGGTGCCGATTTCGACGGCGCCGATGTAGCGGGTTTTTGCGGTCACGTTAAAGCGGGGAGGAAGGCTGCGATTGGAAAAAGGCGGAAGGGCGCTGCGGCGCGGAGCGCGTCGGGCGATTGCGCGGAGATTGCAGAGCCGGGGTATGCGCCGCCGGCCGCGTACTCGCGGCCGGCGGCGCGTTGCCTGCGGCTTGGAGAGGTAACGGCGGTTCGGGCTGAGCGTAGACGACCGGCACCAAGATGCCGTTAGCGGACAAACCCACGGAAAGATCCACGGACGCGAGCGGACGTCCCTCCGGCTGCGCGCGGGAGCGATCGACGATGAGATCGAGCTGCGCGAGCTGCTTAAGGAAAGCGTCACGCGTACCGAACGTGATCGCCGGAATATCGCTCGCGTGGACGACGATGACGCCGTCCGTTGCGAGCCGCGCGAGCGACACGACGCGCCACCGCGTATAAAGTTCGAAGGTATTGTTACGCGCCGTACCGAGCAGATCGCTCACGGTTTCCATCCCGTCCACGGGCGCGAAGCCCTTGCCGGCGCGCTTCAATGTGAGCCCATCCAAATAAGGGAGAAGCGCGGCGCGCTCAGCCCCGAAATTGATTCCGGGAAACACATAGCCGTCCCGCGACACGAAGTAATCGGCCAACGAGCTGTCGCTCTGCGGCACGCGCAGACGAGCGACCGGCATCCGCTCCTCGATCACGATGGAAAGTTTGTCGGGAAACTTGCGTGCCAGGACGGCGGTGCGGACCTGCGGATGCGACAACAGACGTTCCCGCAGCGCGTAGAGGTCCAGCTCCATGAGGTCGATGCCCTTGGGCAGCGCGAGCGTCCGCTCGACCCACGCGTGATCCAGCGGGCCGTCGCTTTGCAGGACGATTTCGCGCACGGGAGAACTCTTCACCGGCGCCTTCAACTTCACGGGGTCCTGCTGCCACAAGCGCAGGAGCTCGTATCCGCCCCAAAGCGACGTGCACACGATCGCGATGATGCCGATGGTCTTGAGCGTGGCGAAGGCGAGGCGCTTGCGGCCCTCTCCGGACATGGCGCGTGGCGCGATATCTTGGTGGATATCGCGCCAGCTGCGAGCGGGAGGAGAGATGTGCGTGGGCGCGTTCATGCGTTAAGCAAACGCCGGGCTGCGCGAAAACGCTCCAATGCGGGGGTAACGAGTTCTTTGACCAAGGCCGTAAAATCCAAACTCGCGCAACGCGCGCTCATCGGCAGCAGGCTGGTTTCTTTCATGCCGGGCAGCGTGTTTATTTCCAGTAAAAACAGGCCTTCGTTCGCAGAAAGTATGAAGTCGACTCGCGCGTAGTCTCGGCAGCCGCACGCCGCGAACGCCGCTTCGGCCGCCTGTTGTACCTCACGGGTTGTCTTCTCATCGAGTGGCGCGGGCGCGAAATATTCCGTCAGACCTTTCGTGTACTTGCTCGTGTAGTCGTAAACTCCCGACTTCGGCCGGATCTCTACCACACCCATCGCGCGCCCGCCAATTACGCCCACGGAGAGTTCTCTTCCGATAATCCTCTGCTCGATGAGCCAGTTCCCCGAAGCGGCGCCCGCCAGGCCGCTCGCCAGCTCAGCTTCTGTCGTGATCATTAAAAGGCCTACGCTGCTGCCCTGATCGTTGGGCTTGAGCACGACTTCCCGACCGAGTTCGGAAATGACGCGAAGAGCCGTGGGTTTTTGCGCGGCGGCGAAGACAATTCCCTTCGCGATCTTCACGCCGCGGCCAGCGGCGGCGTGTTTGGTGAGCGTTTTATCCATCGTCAGCGCGCTGCTCAGCGCATCGCAGCCCGCGTAGGTGACCCCGGCGGCATCGAGGAGACGCTGCATCCCGCCATCCTCACCGAACGTGCCGTGCAACGTGGAGAAAACGACGTGGCGGGCAGGGTCGAGGCCGGAGGGCAGCGACTCGTCGTCGATCTGAAAAAGCCGTGTCGGAAAACTCCGCGCGAGCGCCGCGGCGCAAGCCGCGCCTGAGCCGAGAGAGACTTCGCGTTCGGAAGAGGTGCCTCCGGCAAAAACCGCGATGATAGGTTCGCTGGCGTTCATAAAACGTCCTTCCACTCCTTGCCGTAGAGCAACACCTCGGGCTCCAGCTTTACGCCTTTTGCCCGTTCGACGCGCGCGCGCACGCGGCGGACCAGTTCGATCACATCCGCACTCGTCGCGGAGCCGCGATTCACGATGAAGTTGGCATGTACGGTCGAGACCTCTGCGTCCCCCACCCGCTCTCCTTTCAGGCCGGATTCGTCGATGAGTTTACCGGCGGAACTGCCCGGAGGATTTTTGAAAATACAGCCGGCGCTCGGTTCGCGCGGCTGGGATTTTTGGCGTTTGTCTCGGTAAACGTCGATCTGGCGGGCGATGTCGTCCGCGGCAGATTGTGCGACCGGCCGTAGCAACGCCCCCAACGCGATCGCATCGTGCAACTCCGCGCAGTGTCGGTAGTCCACGTGCATCTCCGCTTTTTTCATGAAGCGTTCTTCGCCGTCGCGCGTCATCACGCGGACTTCTTCAACGACGTCGAACATCCAGCCGCCCATCGCGCCGGCGTTCATGCGCAAAGCGCCGCCGACATTTCCGGGAATGCCTTCTAGAAACTCAAAACCGACAAGCCCGGCTTTGGTGGCGAGACCGCAGAGGTTTTTCAGCCGCAAACCCGCGCCAACCCATACGCGGCTGTCGGCGCGCGGTTCGAAAATCTGCCAGTGCGCGTGATTAAACGAGATGACCAGGCCATCCACGCCGTCGTCCGGTATCAGCAAATTGGAGCCGCGGCCGAGAATATGGATCGTCACGGCATGCGCCTTGGCCGTCTGCAAGATTTCGCGTAGGTCGTCGGCTGACGCGGGCTCGACATAAACTCGGGCGGCACCGCCGACGCGCATCGTGGTTTTCTCCGCGAGCGACTCCTCGCGTTTCACCTTCGTCGCTGACGAAACTTTCCCACGTAACACCGACGCGAAGTCATCCCAGCGGGCGGCAGATTTTTGTTTTTCCATCGTGAGAGCCACCCACTCGCGCGCACGTTGATCGATATCGCCGGCGCCGACAAACGCCACGAGATCGCCCGGCGCCGCTTCGCGCGCCAGCCGCTCCAGTAAAACCTCCACTTGCCCCGGGTAGTACGCGGCGGGCAGCGATGGCGCGTTCTTGCGGAGTTCGGCGCAGAGATCGGCGGTTGTGCCACCGGGGATCAGCGCCTCGCCTGCCGAGTAAACGTCGATCAAGTGCACGCGATCGGCCAACGCCAGCGCAGCCGCGAACTCGGCTTTGAACTGCGCCGTGCGGCTGTAACGGTGCGGCTGGAAGACAACGAGGAGTCGGCCGTTTTTCACGAGGCGACGGCGCAGGCTTGTGAGTAGCGCGCGGATTTCGGCGGGATGGTGCGCGTAGTCTTCGATGACGGTGAGCCCGCCCGCGGAGTGCAGCACCGATTGACGGCGCCGCACTCCCGGGTAGTCAGCCAACATGGACGCCGAAAGCGCGGCCCCCATGAGATGCGCGGCGGCCAATGCCGCTGTAGCGTTGGCCGCATTAAATTCACCCAACGCACGAACCGTGACGCGGGCCGGCGGGAAAAGATGATTGAGCGTCAGCGCCTGGCGCTCGTCGCACTCGCTTTCGATCTGCCCCCGATAATCTCCCGTCCGGCCGAAGGTGCGCACCGGCGTTTTTCCCTTTTGCTGCGAGGCCACGCGGGCAGAAAGGGCGCAGGCGTCACTCACCAACACTGCCTGCGCGGTCCGTTCGAATAGCGCGGCGAAGGTCGCCTCGAGGTCCGCCTGCTGCCGGTAGTAATCGGGGTGATCCCAATCGAGATTAACCGCGACCGTGAGCGCGGGCGAAAAGCGGTCGATGGTGCCGTCGCTCTCATCGATCTCGGCGACGATCCAGTCATTCGAGCCGGCGCGCGCGGGTGAAACCGCATCGTCGTTGAAAAGCCCGCCAAGCACGTAACTCGCAGGAAAATTTGAACGGCGCAGCGCGGTGATGAGCATCGCAGTCGTGGTCGTTTTCCCGTGCGATCCGCAGATGGCGACGAGCTTTTTTTCGCGCACGGCTTCGGCGAGCAATTCGCCGCGTCGCACGAGGGGAATTTTGCGCGCCGACGCCGCGATAAATGCCGGATGTGCGGGCGAGATGGCCGAGGAACAAACGACCAGATCGCACGGGGCCGGCACGCCGCCCGCGGCGGTGAGCGAGACACCCGCGCGCTCCAGGTGACCGCGCATCGCTTCGAGCATCGCATCGTCCTCGCCGCTCACCGCGAAGCCCAGCTGCGCGAGATAGATGGCAAGCGGTCCGACGCCCATCCCGGCGACGCCGACACAATGGATCGACTTCACATCCCGTGAAAAAAGTTTGGGCAGATCGGCGGCTCTCATCGGTTCACGCAGGTGTGAGACTGCCGGTTGTCGAAGGCTCCGAGGGCGTAGACCGCTTTTTCGAGAGCTGTTCTAGATCGGCGATCATCGCTTCGAGCGTGTTGGCCCGATCGAGGCGTTGGAGGGCTTCGCGATATTTCCTTAGCTCGGCCTCATTGCCGATCAACTCACGGACCGCCGGAGCGAGTTCGTCGAGACAAGCCTGCGAGATGACCAGGCCACCGCCTTGCTGCGTGAAGTAGCGCGCGTTGGCCTCCTGATGATTATCGGCGGCGTGCGGAAAAGGCACCAACACTGCCGGCGTGCCGCAGCGCGCGAGTTCGGCGAGCGTCCCCGCTCCCGCGCGCGAAATGACAAGATCGGCAGACGACAACAGTGTGCCCATACGATCGCAAAATGGCGTGAAAACCGCCTTGGCCGTTCCTCCATCGCGTCGCAGATAGTCGGTGACATCGCCCGCACTTTTGCCCAGGCCCGTGACGCAGTAAGTCTGCACGCCATCGGCCGCCAAAGACGCGGCGTTCTCCCGCGCCCAATCGTTGAGCGCGGTGGCTCCCTGACTGCCGCCGAGAACCACCAACACCGGTTGCGAGGCTTCCAATTCGAAGGCTGCGCGTGCCGAGGCTGCGGACTCACGCACGATCTCACGGCGCACGGGAAGCCCCATAGGCCGAAGCTTCCCCGGTTTAACGCCCGCCAAGGCGACCCCCGGCGGAAGATAGACGCGGCACGCGAGCCGGCTTAAACGGCGGATCGCGCGGCCGGGCACATGATTGGCCTCGTGCAGCGCAACCGGCACACGGTGCAGAAACCCTGCGAGGATAATGCTGGCCGTCGTGAAGCCTCCGAACCCGACGACCCCGTCGGGACGTTGGCGCCGGACCACGCTCAAGCCAAAGGCGAGCCCCTTAAACTGCTGCCAGAAAAACCGCGCCAGCCCCAGCGGACTCCAGGCAAACGGCGCGCCAGGAATGCGCAGGAACGTGAAATGCGGGTATTTTTCGACCAGCCGCGCATCCACTTTCTTGTGACTGATCAATAATGTGACGCGGTGCCCGCGGGCAACGAGTCCCTCGGCGAGTGCAATGCCCGGCGAAAGGTGTCCTCCGGTACCGCCACAGGCGATGAGGAAGGTTTTAGGGCCCTTCATGCGCTACCCTTTCCGCCCGGAGTCGAAATCCCAAACGCTAGATCCCAAATGCCAAAGAAATCGCACGACGCAAAACCCACCGCGAAGCGTGCATCGCTGCTGGTTGCCCGAAAAAAAATTTTGGCGTTTGAAACTTTGGCCGTTGGAGTTTTTCGGCTCATGTACCCGTCACCTCCTGCATAGCGCGGCGCTTGCGGGAGAGCGTCGAGCGCGGCCATGAGCGCTGCGTGTTCACGATGATTCCGATGAGCAACCCCATCAGCAGAAGATTGGAAAGACCTGCGCTGATGAAAGGCAGCGACATGCCTTTGGTTGGGAAAATCCCCGTGACCACGCCGAGATTGACGATCGATTGGAGCGTCATCAGGAGGATGCACCCGGTCACCAGCAGAAACTGAAACATGTTCGGAGCGCGGCGCAGATGGACTAGCCCGGCGATGAAGATGGCCACGAACAATCCCACGACTCCGAGCGTGAAGATCATGCCGAGCTCTTCGCCTACGACCGCGAAGATGAAGTCGGTATGCGCTTCGGGAAGAAAATTAATCTGCTGCCGCCCCTGCCCCAACCCCGCGCCATCCACTCCACCCACCGCAAACGCCGCGAGCGATTGGTAAAGTTGATACGTGCCGGACTGCTTGTTCCCTTCCACATCTAGAAACGCCACGAAGCGGCGGAGGCGATTGGGATTATGAATGACCAGCGCGGTGAAGGCGGCGACGGCAAGTCCTACCGTCGGCAAAATATAACGCCAACGCGCGCCTGCTAGAAACAGCAGGATCAGCCCGATGCAGAGCGTGAGCGCAGCAGTGCCGAAATCCGGCTCAAGAACGATCAACCCCGCGAAACCGCCGATCATCGCGAGCGGAATGAGATAACCGCGTTTCACGTCGCCGATTTTCGTCTGGTTCACGGCCAGATAGTGCGCGAGGCAGAAGACCATCGCGATTTTCGCCAGTTCGGAAACCTGCAGCCGCAACGCGCCGATCCCGAGCCAGCGGCGGCTGCCTTTCACTGAAATTCCCAAGTGCGGGATCAACACGGCCACGAGCAAAACCGCCGCCGCGATGCCGATGATCCACACGTAGCGCCGCATATGCTCGAGATCGAGCCGGCTCACCAGCCAGGCCAGACCGCCGGCCATAAACACACCGATGATCTGTTTGTTCAGATAGTAATACGGCCCTTGCTTAAACGAGGCGCTCGCGCTGAACAGGATCGTGAGACCAAGAAAAGTCAGCGCGACCGCACAGGTCACAATGACGGCGGCCGGGTTGAGGGGAAAATGGCCGCGCGTCGAGCCTTGCATGGGCGATGCCGGTGCGGCGATTGCTGTGCTCATTCTCTAGATACGCGGGGGGGAGACTCGACTAGTCGGTGCCGGGCGAAATCGGCGAAGCGCCTTCCACCGGGACCACGGGCGGCTGATCGGAAGGCGCGGAGAGGGGGCTGGTGTCAGGCGCCGTCACCGGCGAAAACGGCGCGGCTGGATTGGGTTGAGCGGTGGGTGTTTCCACCGGCGACTGCGGCGCGGGCAAAGAAGGAGCGGATGGACTCGTGCGCGCGCCGCCCGGAATGATGAGTTTTTGGCCAGGGCGAAGCCTGTTGGGATCGGAGATGTTGTTGGCGGTGCCGAGCGCACGTTGCGTGACACCAAAACGGCGGGCGATCTGTCCCAGATTTTCATTGGGCTGCACGGTGTACTCCGTGTCCGCGGCCGATGCTTTGGCAACGGGGCTGGGAGTCGAAGCGAGCACGGCCGTTGTGTCGGAGTTGGCGGGCAGTGTTAGTTTTTGGCCGACAGCGATGGTATCGTTTTTGAGCTTGTTGAGTGCCTTGATGGCACCGGGAGTGGTACCGGAGCGGCGCGCGATCTGGCCTAAGCTGTCGCCGGATTTCACCGTGTACGTCATCGTATCGCCGATGATGCCGCCGCTTTCCTTGCCCTCTGCCGCCGGAGCTTTGGTCGGGATGACGAGCTTCTTGCCTACCGGAAGAATAGCGTCGGTTTTGAGGTTATTCGCTTCGGCAAGTTCAGCAGTCGTCACACTGTGTTTTCTCGCAACCGTCCACAAGCTGTCGCGCGGCGCGATGGTGTAAGTGGTGACACGTTGCACGTCTGTAACGGGTGCAGTTTGCAAGGCGGAGGCCGTCGGCGTATTGGGGCGGGTGGGATTAAAACGCACCGAAGAACTCTCGGTGGGCCGAATCGGCGACGTGCCAAAATCGGCAGGGCTCGAAACAGTCCCGGGATTCAGATCGGCGTTACTCACTGGTCCAGAGCCGTCTGAGGCAGGCGGCGTCGTGGTAGAGTAACCGGTGACGCCCGGATAGTAGACCTTGTGCTGGTCGGACGCGGCGGCGGTTTCCGAAGGGGAAGGCGAGCGGCGCGTCGTGGAGCGGCAGCCGGGAATGGCGAACACAAACATGAACGCGGCGGCGTGCACGGCGACAACGATGCCGAAAATTTTGAGGATCTTCATATGAGGCGGAATGGTTAAATACGGATAGAATTCAGCGGGAAAAGGCGGTTGCCCCCAAGTTATTCACAAACTGCTCAAACTGTTCTCCACGGTCTTCGTAGTTGCGAAACATATCAAAGCTGGCGAAGCCGGGGCTGAGAAGTACGTGATCGCCGCTGACCGCGGTTTCGGAGGCGAGTTGCACCGCGTACGCGAGTGTGGCGCACAACGTGTGCGACACATCGTGTGCGATGCAAGCGCCCGCAAGCGCTCCCTTCGTTTCTCCGATCAGATAAACATGCTTCACGCGCGGCGCGATGCGGCGGACAAAGGCTGCGAGATCCCCGCCTTTCGATTTGCCACCCGCGATCAGAAATACCGGCGCAGTGAAATTCGCCAACGCGCCCTCGACGGCGTGGAAGTTCGTCGCCTTCGAATCGTTCCAATATGTCACGCCCTCGCGTTCAGCTACACGCGTGAGCCGATGGCGGCCTAAACGAAACCTTTGCGCCGCGGCGTAGAGCACGGTTTCCGGCAAACCCGCGCGATGCCACCATGCGGCCGCTAGAAGAAAATTTTCGCGCTGCGGATAAAATTCAAACGGTGTCCCGCGCAGTAACACATCAGCGGGCTGATCTTCCGTCGCGACACAGGCCTCAGGCGGCAACACACGGCCGTAAAGCGCGGCGTATTTTTGCACCGACGAACCGGCGAACATCACGCCGCCCACCGTGCGATCGAAGAGCCTCCACTTCGCTTCGAAATACGCGCGCATGCCGGGATGGCGTTCCAGATGGTCTTCCGCGAAATTAGTCCACAGCGCAGCATCGGCTCGGAAATGGACGAATGGTTCCGATTGGAACGAACTGACTTCACACACCGCGATGTCGTCGAACACGCCGCCTTCGGTCTCGGCCACGAGCGCTGAAAACGGAAACCCCACATTGCCGGTCGCGCGTGCCTCGCGTTTCACGCTGCGCAGCGCCTGCGTGAGAAACTCCGTGAGCGTGGTTTTGCCATTGGTGCCGGTGATCGCGAGCACCGTCCCGCGCCAGAATAACGCGGCGAAATCGGTTTCCCCGAGGCACGTGCAGCCAGATTTGAACGCGATTTCCAACCACGGATGCTCCACGCGAAACCCCGGACTGAACACAATCAATCGGTGCGCGATAGCATCGGCCGCAGTGAAGACGCGACGTGCGTCGGGTTGCTTCTCGTCGAAGAGCACGCCTTTCGCGCCGAGTCGCGCCAACAAATCGAGCACGGCCTGCCCACTGACACCGCCGCCAAAAACGGCGACCGGCTCCGCGAGGAAAGACTTGATGAAATCTGGGATGAGCAAAGGCATCAGCAAAGCATCGGGTCGCTGCTCACTAATAGCGCGGACGCCGCGAGTAGAAGACTGGCGCAGTTTTCGAAATCGAAAAGCAAATGCCGGACACACGTGGCGATTCTATAAACACTCCGTGGATTCCGTTTCTGCGCTCCGCGCTCTCTGTGTCTCATGATTGAAGTGGGTTGTTTCGGACTCAGCGCAGTTTCAACGTGCCCAATCCCGCCAGCGCGCAGATCAGCGAAATGATCCAAAAACGCGCCACGACCTTGGTCTCGGGCCAGCCGAGTTTTTGAAAATGGTGGTGGATCGGCGCCATGCGAAAGAAGCGCTTTCCTTCGCCGAAGCGGCGTTTCGTGAACTTGAAATAACCGACCTGGATGATCACCGACACCGCTTCGGCCACGAACACGCCACCGACGATCACGAGCGTGAACGGCTGCTGTACCATAAACGCAATCACCCCAATTAAACCTCCGAGCGCAAGTGAACCGGTGTCGCCCATGAACACCTCGGCTGGATGCGAATTGTACCAAAGAAATGCCAGTCCCGCGCCGACGAGCGAACCGCAGACGATCGCCAATTCGCCCGTGCCCGGCACGTGGCCGATGAGCAGGTACTCCGCGATGCGAAAGTTGCCCGCCGCATACGCCATGATCCCGTAAACGAGTGCGACAGTGATCGTGCAGCCCACCGCCAGCCCATCGAGACCGTCGGTAAGATTGATCGCGTTGCTAAAACCCACGATCCAGAAAAAAATCAGCACGAATAACGCGATCACGCCGAAGCCGCCCGCAAATATCCACACAGGATCTTTGAGAAACGGTACCCACAGTTCGCGGATTTTCACCGCACTCATCGGATGCCAGAGCAGCGCCACGAGCGCCACGAGCGTGATCAGCGTTTGCCACATCATCTTCTCGCGCGACGAAATGCCGTCCCGGTTTTTGCGGACCACCTTGAGATAATCGTCTCGATACCCGACGGCGGTCAGCGCGGCATACACGAACATCGCCACCGCGATCCAGACATTGGGCCGCGCCCACAAAAACGTGCTGAGAAACACCGAGCCGAAAATGAGTAGCCCGCCCATGGTCGGCGTGTTTTTTTTATCGAACTTCTGCGCGAGCTCTCCCGTGCGATCGTCATCGTAATGCTGTCCAAACTTCAGGACTTTTAGCCGGTGAATTAGCCACGGCCCCAGCACAAAGCCGATCAAGGTCGCCGTTCCCGCCGCGAGCAGCGTGCGCAGCGTCAGATACCGCAACACACGCAGCGGACCAAAATATTCTTCGTACTCGGCGAGGTAACTGATCATCGCAAAAATTAGATAAATGGGAACGAACTCGATCGGGTGGAACCGTGCGAAGCTCGGGAAAAATATCCGCTCAATGGCGTGTCGTTAGAGCCAATGCTAAACGCGGAGCGAATGTCGCCGTTTGCTCCGGGCGCCGAATCTAATCCTCCGCCGACCGAACCGCCCGCTCCGTGACCGTATGCGCCGCTCGATTCGACAGGCAGCGCTTTCTCCAACTCGTAGCGGCGGCTGCCTTTCATGAAAACGGCGCCGCGAAACTCCGCGATCCGCGCGGCGACCGGTGCGAGTGCGTTTACGATTTCGATGTTATCCGTGGTGAACCCGGCGTCGGCCACACCGGCGACGACGTCGACCGAATGGCCACCGATCACAAACGCCTGGTCCTGCGGGCGCAGGCGAAGACGGTTGCCCAATTCACGATGATAGCTAGCCGCCTCGATCCCCAGTTCCTCCATGCAGCCGAGCAGATAGAGGCGTGGTTCTGCGGCAGGCACGATGAGGGCAAATGCTTCGAGCGCATCGAGCATCGATGCGGGATTGGCGTTGTAGAAATCCAAATACAGAAGGCGCCGACCATCGTGGCGAAACTCCCCGCGCCATTTTGCCGGCTGCCACTCGGCGAGCGAACGCTGGATAGCGTCGTCGGTCACACCCAGTTCGGAGGCCAGGACGATCGCGAGGCCTGCGTTCTCCGCCATGCCCCGGCTCACACGACGAAAGCCAAAACGGCGACGACCTCCCAAAATTATCTCCGTGCTCGTTGGCGAAACGCGCACGCCGAGGCTCACTGTCCGCGGCGCCAAGGCCGACTGCCCCTCCGGCACGAGCACGATGCTCGGTTGAGGCAGATCCTGAAACGCGTGAAAATCCCAACACTGTTTCGGAAACACCCCGAGACCTCCGGGACGGACGTGTTGGAGAAGCGCCGCTTTTTCCCGCGCAACGCCGGCCAGTCCGCCGAGCTCTTCGGTGTGTGCGGGAGCGATAAGCGTCACGATCCCATAGTCGGGCTCGATCATGCTCGCGAGCACGTCCATTTCGCCGGGCGCGCTGATGCCCGCTTCGGCAACCGCCGATTCGTGTCCACCGGGCTCAAGGCGCGTGAGCGTGAGCGGGACGCCGAGGTGATTGTTGAGATTGCCTTCTGTCGAGAGCACGAGCGGCTCCCCGCCGAGCAGGCGCGCGAGCAAATTCTTCGTCGAGGTTTTGCCGCAACTGCCGGTCACGCCAACCACGGCTCCGCGAAACGTCCGGCGATGCTCGCGCGCGACCGCTTGAAACGCGACCAGCGGATCGTCCACCACGAGTTGAGGAAGGGTTAACGAGGTGTCCGCACGGCTAACGAGCGCCGCGCTCGCACCCGCAGCCATCGCAGCGGCGAGATAATCGTGTCCGTCTCGTTTCCCCGTCCGCAACGCCACGAATATCTGCCCTGCGCGCAATTGGCGCGTGTCTTGAGTAAATCCAGCGAGCGGGAGCGCGGGCTTCGACGCCCACTGACCTCCGGTCCAGGTGGAAAGATTGGCGGGTGCGAAGGACGGCATAGCGGGTTGAAAGCGTCAGCCTTGCGCTCCAGGTTTGAGTGTTTTGATTCCGATCAGTTCACGCACGATCTGGCGATCGTCGAAGGGTATGACGGTGTCGGCAAATTCTTGATACGGCTCATGGCCTTTGCCCGCGATGAGCAAGCAGTCGCCGGGTTTGGCGATGTCTAGCGCGAGGCTGATCGCACGGCGGCGATCGTCGATCCAGGTGATTTTTCCGGGAGCGGTGACGCCCTCCTTCATATCGGAGAAGATCTGCGCAAGCGTTTCGCCGCGCGGATTGTCGGCGGTCGCGAAGGCGAAATCGGCCACTTCTTGCACCGCGCGCACCATCATCGGGCGCTTGGCGCGATCTCGGTTGCCGCCACAGCCGAACACAACAAGCAGACGGCCAGGGGTGATCGTGCGGAGCATGGCGAGCGCGTTGCGCAGCGCATCGTCGGTATGCGCATAATCCACGAGCACGTTAAACGCCTGCCCTTCCTCGATGCGCTCCATGCGACCGGCGACGCCCTTAAATGACCTCAAACGCGCCATGATCACGAGCGGATCGCGGCCAAGCGCCCACGCGGTGGCGACGGCGGCGAGCAAGTTGCTCACATTGTATCGACCGATGAGCGGGCTATCGACTGCGAGCGAGCCGCCGGGCCAGACCAGCGTGAAAGTCGTGTTCTTAAAATTGAGCGAAACGTTCTCGGCGCGGACCTGTGCCTTCGGATTTTCGCCGAACGTGATCGTGCGCACGCTCGCGGGCACGCGGCCAACCAGTTGCTCGCCATGCGTGTCGTCGAGATTGATCACCGCGAGTTTCGGCTCCGACCCGGTGCCGCCTGTGAAGAGTTTGGTTTTAACCTCGAAGTACGCGCCGAGCGTCTTGTGATAATCCAGGTGGTCGCGCGTGAGATTGGTGAACACCGCCGCGCCGAACTGCAGGCCAAGGACGCGTTGCTGATCGATGCCGTGCGAACTGACTTCCATCACCGCGTGGCGGCAGCCGGCGTCGCGCATTTGGGCAAGCATCCCGAAAATATCCACCGACTCGGGCGTAGTCTTAAACGACGGCACCGTGCGCACGCCTAAGTCGTAATTGATCGTCCCGATAAGACCGACGCGCTGATCGCCGTTGAGGAAATGCTTGATCAGATGCGAAACCGTCGTCTTGCCGTTGGTTCCGGTCACGCCGACGACGGCCATATCGCGGTCGGGAAACCGGTAATAACGCTGCGCCACGCGGGCGAGCGACGCACGCGGATCGGCGACTTGAATGAAGGTGACTTTGGCGGGCACCACCGGAGGCATTTTTCCCGTGACGATCGCCACGGCGCCGCGCGCGACCGCTTCATCGATATAGCCAGAGCCATCCGTGCGCAGACCGGACAAAGCGAAGAACAATGTCCCCGGCACGACTCGCCGGCTGTCCATGACCAAGCCGGAAATGGGGCGGTCTAGGGTGCCTTTGCTGGAGAGGATTTCACCGTCGCCAAAGTAGTCGGACAGTTTCGGAGCCATTTTAAAAATACGTTGGTCAACATTAGCCTGCTTCCGCGTGCGGCCAACTGGCTGGGAGCGAAAGGCACCGATCAGTGGGTAATCCTGCGTGAGATAGCCGATCATGGGCGTGCTCCTTTCGCCACGAGCAGTGGCCGAACGAGAGAGGAATCCACGGGCTTGATGTCGAGATACGGAATAAGTTTTCCCGCGAGGTTTTTGAAACTGGGAGCGGCAACAACGCCACCGTAGGCAACGCCTTTGGATGGATGTCCGTTATCGACGATCACAGTGATCACCACACGCGGCGCGCTGGCCGGAAAAAAAGCGGTGAACGAGCCGACGTGATTCCGATCCGAATACCGCCCATCGATCAGCTTCTGGGCGGTCCCCGTTTTCCCCGCGATTTGATAACCCGGCATATCCACCGCCATTCCAGTGCCCTCCGTCATCACGCCGCGAAGCATCAACGCCATCTCATTCGCGGTTTTCTCGGTGATCACGCGACGCACCACACCCGTGCCGAACCGGTGCACAACTTCGCCCGAAGGCGTGCGCACCTCATTGATCAACTGAGGCCGGAACAATAAACCGCCGCTGGCGATGACTCCCATCGCGTAGTGAATCTGTAGCGGAGTGGCGCTGACCGAGTAGCCCGCCGGGATGCGCGTGATGTCGCTGCCCTTCCAATTTTTTGGTTCGTTCAAAGCGCCGCTGATTTCACCCACGAGTGGGAATCCCGTTTTCTCGGCGAAACCGAATGCACGCGCATAATCGTAGAAGCGGCGATCGCCGAGCTTCATCGCCAGCATCGCCGCTCCGCGATTGCTCGAATGACTGATGATTTCGCTGACCGTCAACGGATGATCGTAGGCGTGATCATCCTGCATCAACTTGCGCGGCTTCCCTCCGTGCTCGACCACCGTTTGCATGCAGTCGAAACGTGTCTGAGGAGTAACCAGCCCTTCGTTTAACGCGCCTGACGCCGCGACGATTTTAAACGTGGATCCAGGATCGATCTGACTCGAGACCGCAAAGTTCTTCTGCGCCTCCATCGGCGCCTTGTTGAATTCATTCAAGTTGAACGAAGGATAATTTCCCAACGCCATCAAAAACCCGGTCGCGGCATCGCTCACGATGATCACCGCATTATCCGGCTGGAACTGCTGGACGATCGAATCGAGCTCATCCTCCACCCAGCTTTGCACGACGGAGTCGATGGACAGCATCACCGTGTACCCATTCGTCGCCGACACATCGCGACTGCGGAATTGAGCCATCTCCCGCTGCCGGCCGTCCTTCTCCGATTCGCGCCAGCCATTTTGGCCGCGCAAATAAAAATCCGCGTAGTGCTCGATGCCTGTCACCGGGGTGCCCTCTTTGTTCACGTAACCGACAACATGCGCCGCGAGCCGGTTTTGTGGATACGTGCGGCTGTACGCGCGCGTGCCGTAAACGCCTTTGATGCCGAGCGCGTCGATCTGATCGTACAAGCTCTCGGAAATTTCTTCGCGAAGCTTTGCCCACTGAATGACGCGGTCGCGCGATTCCGGATCATTCGGATCGGCGATGCGGACCTTGGTGTTAAAAATTTGAGTGAGGTCGTTTAGCGACATGCCGATCAACCGCGCGAGCTCTGGCCATTTCGACTCGTCCTGCGGACGAAGCACCTGGGGATCCACCGCGAGTTCAATCATCGTGCGGCTCGTCGCCAGGACATGTCCGCGCCGGTCGATAATGTCGCCGCGCACGGCATTCTCGACGACGATCTGGCGACGCACCTGCTCGATGTGGCGCACGAGTTTCGCACGGTCGATCACGTGCAAATAAACGAGCCGCGTGCCCACGCCCCCGAACATCGCAAGCACGCACGTGGCGAGCAGCACGATCCGGTAATTGGACGCGAAGCCCTTCGACATGGCTTTCAGCGGGCGCCTCCAGCAGCGTACCGCACGGGGAAAAACGAAAGCGATTCGCCGCCGAAGCGACCGTCGGACTGTTTGCGCGCTAGGCGAAGCTCAGGGGACTCGTAGACACGCTCGATCTGTTGTTCGGTCGGCTGAACAAGGCCGAGCGACCAGGCCTTGTTGCGCTGCTCAAGTTTGACGGGCGACTGCTCGGAGGCGATCTCGGCGTTGATCTCGCCACGACGACGCTCGAGCTCTGCGGCGCGCGTCTCCAATTGTTTGATATGGTTGCTGGCGGTGGCGATCTGTTGCTGCATCCAAACGGAGGCGAGACCAACGGATCCGCTCAAGCAGATCGTCACTAGCGTGTAGACGAGGAGCTGGTTCACAAAGGCATGGGTGCCGGTTTTATTCATGGAGCGGGTGCGCGGAGCGCGGAAAAAGTGAGGAGGAAAAGAAGGGGTTAGAGTTTACGGAGCGCACGGAGCTTGGCGGAGCGGCTGCGCGGGTTGTCAGCGAGTTCGGCATCACCGGGAATTACCGGCCGACGGGTGAGTGGCTCGGCCAATTTTTCGCGGAATTGCTGCGGACGATGATCGTCTGCGCTCTCCGGCTGACCGCATAGACGGCGGAAATATTGTTTCACGATGCGATCTTCCAACGAGTGAAAGCTGATCACGCAGAGCACGCCGCCCGCGCGAAGTTTTGCGAAGGCTGCGGGCAATGCGCGCTCGAGCGCACCGAGTTCGTCGTTCACAGCAATCCGAATGCCTTGGAATGCGCGCGTAGCCGGATGGATTTTCGAAGCATGCCGCTCACGCGCGGGGATCGCCTCGAAAATAACATTGGCCAGCGAAGCCGTGCGGCTAAGCGCTCCGGTGCCGCGTGCCGCGATGATCGCGCGAACGACACGGCGCCAGTTATCCTCTTCGCCGTACTCGCGTACAGCGCGCACGAGCATCTCCTCGGTCGCGGTTTCCAACCACACGCTCGCAGGCACGCCTGTTCGTGTGTCCATGCGCATGTCGGCGGGAGCATCGTGACGGAAGGCGAAACCGCGTTCGGGTTCATCGAGCTGAAACGACGAAAGTCCGAGATCGAACATCGCACCGTCAAACTCGCCTACGGCAAGTTCACCGAGCCTTCCGAAGTCAGTCGAGATGAGTTCGAAGCGTTGACCGTATTCACTGTTTACTGACTGGGCACGGATCAGCGCGGCCGGATCGCGGTCGAATGCAACCACGCTGATCCCGGCGGCTGTGTCTAGGACGGCGCGTGTGTGCCCGCCGCCTCCGAACGTGCCATCGAGAATGCGAGCGTCCGATTTAGGGGCGAGCAAGTCGATGACCTCACGAAGCAGGACGGGGTTGTGGCCGGTCGGCATAGCGGCGATTTCTATCTCAAGCAGCATGACGGCTGTCGTCGGCCCTTCCTGGCGCGCTCGAAGGTTTCCCGCTCTCGCGGACGATAGATTGGGAAATCAGTTCCGCCGCGATACGTGGACGAATTTTCACATAGTTCAAAGCGCTCGTACGAACGAGGCGGCGATGCCAGAGGCTGGCCGCCGCGAAACCTGAGAGTCGGACGCCGGACCATTTGGAGTCGTTGCTCATGATGGTTAAATCCCGATGCGTCGCATGAGATCGCCGAAATTTTCCCCGGCCGTCCTCTGCTCCACCTGAGTCCAACGGGCTGGACTGTAGATACTGAACTTATTGAGCGAACCCACGAGGACGGCGTCCTTGTCGATCGCTCCATGACGGCGCAATTCGTCACTAAGACCGATACGCCCCTGCTTATCAAACGTGAACGCGAGCGAAGCAGCGAAGAACCGGGCGAACGCATCTTGTGCGTCGCGATCGGTCAGAGCCTTTTGCGAAGCCTTTTCGTAAAGCTTCTCAACTTCAGCGGGCGGAAGAACGGTGATGTAACCGTCCGGATGCGGCGTCGCCAAAAACGTATCGCTCTCTCCGTGCGCGGAGCGCCACGTCGACGGAATCGTGAGTCGATTCTTGTCGTCCAACGTGTGCCTAAAAAGGCCGGTGTAGAACGGTTTTCCGAGTGATGCCACGGGATACTATGGATTACAGATGCCCCAAAGTACCCCATTTTAACCCACTTCAATCCATTTTCGTCAAGATAACTCCGATTTGAGTTTGGTAAAATTAACATGGAAAACACCCAAGTTTGTAAAACTCCTGTCCGGCTATGCGGGTGTGCGGCGAAGTGGTTGTTGGGTCATAAGCGAAGTAAATGTGGGGTCATGGGCCATTTCGTCGCGGAACCGAAGTAATTGTGGGGTCCTATGCGGGGAAGTAATTCTGTAGTCCCAAATTGAAGTAATTGTACCTACATGAGACATCCTGGCCCGACCGGTAAGTAATTCCGGCTACACTCACGCTCGGAAGTAAATGTGTAGCCACAAAGTGAAGTAATTGTGGCTACATCCCCGCTAGGTCCTAGTCGCTACGCCGTCTTCGCCGGCCAACTATTCAAACTGCGCAGAATACTCCACGGGCATGAAGCAGCGTGCAAAGCTGGCGCAGGCGCTCGTCCACGATCCGGAAATCTTGTTTCTCGACGAGCCAACGGGCTCGATCCGGCGGGGCGGGAGTATTTCATGTGCGCAGGAGTAATTTCACACCCAAATGGGCGCGCATGCGGCTGCATGCTGTTAGCACCGGAGCGGTTTTTAATATCAACCGAACCGTGCAGTCGACCCAAGGTCCGTAAAAGTGATTAGCCCGTGGCCGGAAGCTGATCGATGAGCTTATCGAGCGTGATAGGATAATCACGCACCCGCACCCCTGTGGCGTTGTAGATCGCGTTGGCAATCGCCGCAGACACACCGCAAATACCCAACTCGCCTACACCTCTCGCTTTCATCGGCGAAGACGTCGGATCAGTTTCATCGAGGAAGATCACTTCTTGGTGAGGAATATCCCCGTGCATAGGAACTTCGTAACCGGCCAGGTCATGATTCACGAAATATCCTACGCGTTTGTCGACAGCGAGCTCCTCCATCAATGCTGCCCCAGCGCCCATGACCATCGCTCCGATGATCTGACTGCGAGCAGACTTCGGATTCAAAATTCGACCAGCGGCGCAAACGGCCAGCATGCGACGTATGCGGGTTTCGCCGGTTGCGGAGTCAACAGCTACTTCGACGAAATGCGCCCCGAAACTGGTTTGTTGGTACTTTTTTGAAAGATCGCCGAACTCGATGGAATCCTCTCCAATGAGATCATCGTCTTCAGCTGCTTCGGCCAAACGCACACTGCGACCACCTCCGCGGACGAGGCCGTCTTCAAAGACTGCATCGAGCGAATCGAAACCGAGTTTCTGCGCGACCGCTTCGCGAAGTTTAACGCACGCCGCGTACACGCCAGACGTCGAACTGTTCGCTCCGAATTGACCACCAGAGCCAGCAGCGGAAGGAAATGCCGAGTCGCCTAGACGAACGACAACTTTGTTGATCGGTACGCCCATCATCTCCGCCGCAGTCTGGCCGATGATCGTGTAGCTGCCGGTGCCGATGTCGGTCATATCGGTTTCTTGCTTATACGCTTCGTCGTAGCGCCGGGGCGTTGCCCCGGCAGGTTTCTTCTTTGTCATCGTTGA
>WUUC01066978.1_pt1 | contig 23777 bp, 20 predicted proteins | sample 6278441 | NCBI WGS metagenome assembly WUUC01 (sample SAMN13675441, study PRJNA597444) | soil metagenome | isolation source: soil | place: USA: Washington | collected 2017-10 | reverse complement strand
CGGCCCGGACGATTGTTCTTTGAGTCATGTCCATTTCGCTCGTTGCCGGTCTCGGCAACCCCGGGCGCGAATACGAGGCCACCCGGCACAATCTGGGTTTTCTCGTCATCGATGCTCTGGCCCATCGCCAAGGTCTCGCGTGGCAAAAGCAACGCGCCTACGACGCCGAGACCATCCACTGGGACCGCGCTCCCGGGCAGAGTTTTCTGCTCGTGAAGCCGCTGACCTATATGAACGACAGCGGCCGCTCGCTCCAGAGCCTCGGAAGTTTTTACCGCATTCCGCCCAAATCGATGGTCGTCCTTTACGACGATCTGAACATCGATCTGGGCCTGGTGAAAATCTCCGTCACCGGCAGCGCGGGCGGTCACAACGGCGTTGCCAGTCTGCTCCAGTATCTCGGCGATGGCTTCATCCGCTACCGTCTCGGTGTCGGTCCGAAGCAACCTCCGCAAATGGACCTCAAGGATTTCGTCCTCGGCAAATTTACCCCCGACCAGCAAACGATCATCGATCAATCACTCGACCACTATTTATCCGGCCTCCAGCTCCTCCTCGAACAAGGAACCGAGCGGGCCATGAACACACTCAACAGAAGAGAAAAAAATGAGCCAAAATAAACGCAACTACCGCGCGACCTTCATCCTCGATAACCGCGGCAAAGAAGACACCATCGAACAGATCATCGATGGCGTTAAAAACGACATCACCGCCGTCCAAGGTGAAGTCTCCGCCGTGGAAAATCTCGGTAAGCGCGACTTCGTTCGCGTCACCGATAAGAAGCTCACTGCTGCGACTTACGTGCAGGTGGATTTCGCCGCTCCTCCCGCTGGCCCATCCCAGCTCAAAGAGCGCCTACGCCTCAATAACAGCGTCCACATTTCCTTCGTCCAATCCCGCTAAGCACGACTGCGTGCGCTAAAGCCCCATGGCCTCCTTCAACCAAGTCATCCTCGTTGGCAACTTGACGCGCGATCCGGAGCTCCGGGTTACGCCGAAGGGCACCGCCATCTGCCAGTTCGGCCTCGCCGTGAACCGTCAGTTCAAGGACGAGTCGGGCCAGACCCGCGACGAGACGACGTTCGTTGATATCGAGGCTTGGGGAAAGCAGGGCGAACTCGTTGCCAAGTATCTCACCAAAGGCAGCCCGGCGCTCGTTCAAGGACGCCTCAAGCTCGACCAGTGGGAAGACAAACAGACGCAGCAGAAACGCAGCAAACTGAAAGTCGTGCTGGAGAACGTTCAGTTCCTCTCCAGCCGTGGTGCAGGTGGTCCCGGCGCCGGCGGTCAAGGCAGTCCCGATGAAGGCATTGATCAGACCGCGCCCGTCGAGCGCCACACGCCGCCACCGCGCACCAATGCGCGCCCAACGCCGCCGCCGCAGGAGAATATCGACGAAGACGTGCCGTTCTAACGGACAGCGTATTTTAGAGGTATAAAGAGCGTCGATTGGGCGCTGCCTGCTTGTCGGGCGTAGAAGGCATAGAAGTATTTGGCGCCTTGCAGAAGGACGACCAGGCCGCGAGGCAATTGCCTTTGGGCGAAGAGCCAGCCTATGAGAATCCCGCGAAGATCACGACGCGAGTAATTCATCGTGATCGGCGTTTCATCGCGCGTTCGCATCTCCGCGCACGCGTGCATGGGATGGAAGCAGTGCGATTATGGACTTAGCTCATCGCTACCCTGCGAACGCGGCACGATGCCGTTCGTGCGCTTTTTCCATCGCGAGACCGCAGCCGGTCATAAGTGGCCGCTGGCCACCGCGGGCCAAATCTCGACGATCAAGGGCTCTTCGAGCAGGCTAACACGAGCGCGCGTCACGCGATGGCGCGAGACGATTTCGGACACTTCGCTTTATGTCACAAGGCAGGAGGCTGGTTGTGGGTGAGCCAGAAATCCTTGATGGATTGAACGAGGCAGAGCAGTTCTCCGATGTTGAACGGCTTCACGAGATAGGCGTTCACGCCGAGCTCGTACGCTTTTTTGATATCCTCGTCGCTCGCGGACGACGTCAGCATCACTACGATCAAGCCACGGAGTTTTGGATTCGCGCGGACCTTCTGGAGGACTTCGAAGCCGTCGGCGCGCGGTAGTTTTAAATCCAGGACGACCACTCCGGGCAGTGGATATTTGAGCCGACTGCTGAACTCACCGACGCCTTCCAAATAGTCCAGCGCTTCTCTGCCATCCTTAGCGATGTGGAGCGGATTGGTGATGCCGACTTTAGTGGCGGCATGTTGGAAAAAGAAGACGTTGGTAGGCTCGTCTTCTACGAGCAGGATCGGACGGTTTGTCATAGGGTGGACGGTTGGCCGTAGATTGGGGGGATCGATTACGGTTAAGCATGCGACAATTTCTACGAGGCAGTCGGCGCTTCTCCGGAAGATGCGGGAGCTTTCTTTAACTCGATCCAAAATCTGCTGCCTTTTCCGAGCTCGGACTCGAAATCGATTCGACCGCCGAGGCGCTGGATCGCTTTGCGCACGATCGTCAGGCCGATGCCTGTGCCGTCGAACTGATCGGCGGGATTGATGCGCTCGAACATGCGAAAAATACAACTGCGATCTTTTGCGGCGATTCCGATTCCGTTGTCCTCAAACCAGACGCGTATGACCTGGCCCTCGCTGGCCCAGTCCCCTGGAGCCTTTCCGTTTTCTTCCGGCCACGGCGTTTGGGTCGCGGACGGCGAACGCTCTTCCGCCCAGATCCGCACGTGAGGCGTGACGCCAGGCGCGACAAACTTCACGGCATTGCTCAAGATATTGGATACGCACTGCGTGAGAAACCCCGGGTGCCCCAGCACGCTGGGCAGTGCCCCTTCGATCCGCAGGTCCGCTTTCGGCGGCTGCCAATCGAGGTAGGTGGCGATGATGTCTCTTACCAATCGGTCCAAATCCACGGACGTCAGCAGGGCTTCGCTGCGCAACACTCGTGTGTAGTTCAGCACATCTTGGATCAGCATATCCATGCGCGCAGCGGAGCTGGCGATTCGCTCCAGGTAACTGCGCGCTTCCGAGCTTAACTGGTGGGCATGATCCTCCAGGAGAATCTGCGCAAACCCCTGCATGCCTCGCAGCGGAGTCCGCATATCGTGAGCCACGCTGTAGGAAAATCCTTCGAGGTCAGCGACCGTCTCGCGCAGCTTTTCGGTGCGCTCGGCCACGAGGCGCTCCAGCTCGTCCGTTTGGCCGGCAAGTTGAGTATTCGCGGTGAGCAACGCGTCCTGCGCGAGTTTGCGTTCGACGATTTCCCTCTCCAGCTGCACGTTCAATTTCACCGCATCGGCCGTGAGTTCGTGCTGCCGCAAGCCGGCGATCAGTAGCGCTTCGTTAATCTCCATGACGTCGCGACTGCGCTCCGCGGCTTTCCTCAATTGAATGATGACACCGACCGGGCGCTCCTTCGCATCCAACGCCGGCCACATCGCGTAGAGCCATGGCCAGCGATTGGGCGCTGCATTCGATTCATGAACATGAGAGAGAACTTTTCCCGTTTGATAAACACGGTCTAGAACCGGCAGACATTCTTCGCCGCCGGGCACGATCTCCGCGAAGGGTTTACCGACTAGCGCTTCCCTCGATTTGCCGAGCAACTCGCAAAAGGCGGCGTTCACATACGAGACGATATGCGTGTTTCCCTGTACGCCGATGACCGGTGGCGGAGGGCTTTCGACGATCGGTGCCGGGCGATCCTCTAGAATGGGCACGCGCGGCGCTGAAGCGGATGTTGGATCGTTTTTCATGACCGGTATTTCGGCGCGTTCGGACGCTTTCGACGCGTTACTGGGTATGCCGCGGCTCCTGAGCGGCGAGGACTCGACGGAGTTCTGTAATCGAGACCGGTTTGATCAAATGCGCAACAAAGCCGGCGGCCTTGGAACGGTTCAGGTCTTCCTCCATTCCGTAACCACTTAGCGCGATGCCGCGCACCCCGTAGGTCGCGCGAAGGTTTTCCATCAACTCGGTTCCGGTGCCGTCGGGCAAACCGAGGTCTGAAATGATGAGGTCGAAGGAGTGCTCGGTGGCCACGGCTAACGCTGCCGTCATGGTCGCCACGCCGATCACGCGATGCCCGTCCCGACGCAGCAACTGCGTGAGCGCGTTCAGTGTGGTTACGTGATCTTCCACCACGAGCAGGCGCAGGGACGGCGGAGTTTTGCCCGAAGCCGTCCGGTTTTGAGAGAACGGCAAGGCGGTGTCGGCGAGCCCGGGTGGAGGTTCGCCGGCACCAGGGAGTGTCACGACAAACGTGGCTCCTTGATCGGTGCCAGGGCTTTCCGCGGTTATCCGGCCGCCGTGCATGAGCACTACGGAGCGGGCAATGGCGAGACCGAGGCCGACGCCGCCGAAGCGGTGATCGCCCGTCAGACCGCCTTGATCGAAGGGCAGGAAAATCCGTTCCAATCCCGCCGGATCGATGCCGATGCCGGTATCCTTTACTTCGATGCGCAGCCAATTGCCTGTCTGATCCATGCGTTCATCCAGAGTGCTGATTAAAATCTTTCCTCCGCGGGGCGTGAATTTGACGGCATTTCGCAGCAGGTTCCAGACGACTTGTTGGAACCGGGCGGGATCGGCTATTAGCCCGCTGTACTCCGCCGAGAAGAGGCGCTCGATGGTGATTTCCTTTTCGCGCGCGTCGTGGCGCACGATTTCTAACGCGAGTCCGATGAGGGAATGCGCGTCGCAGGACTCGGAGCGCAGGTGGAGCTTGCCCTGGGAAATTTTCGTGAGGTCGAGGAGGTCGTCGATGAGGCGCGCTTCGAGGGCGACGTTTCTCTCGATCATGGCGAGCTGTTGGCGGACGTCGGAAGGAAGGCGCAGGTCTTCGCGAAGCGCGGCGGCAGCGATCAGCACCGGTGTCAGCGGTGTGCGCAATTCGTGCGAGAGCGCAGCTAGAAAAGCGTCTTTGGCCTTGTTCGCCCGCTCGGCCACACCGGTAGCGTTGCGGAGTTGCTCGTTCGCGTCGCGCAGGGCGACCGCTAAGACCAACTGGTCGGCGATCTCTCCAAGCGAGAGCGTGTTGGATTTTTCAGCCGCCTCCCGAAGTTCGTGCTGGCGGAGTCCGGAAATTAGCAACGCCTCGTTTATCGCAGCCACGTCGCGGTGAAAGTGTGCGGACTTAGTCAGCTGGATGATAACCCGCGCCGGCTTTGCACCGGCATCGAGCGTCGGCCACATCGCATAAAGCCAGTGAGTGGGATTCGGTGAGGTGTGGCCTAAATCCACGTGAATCTCGGACTCCCCGGTTTCGTAGACGCGATCGAGCACCGCTTCGCATTTTTCTCCATTGCGGACGATCTGGCTAAGCGGTTTGCCGATCAGTTCCTCGGCGGTTTTATGCAGCAGGCGGCAAAAAGCTGCATTCACGGAAGACACCAGGTGGCGTGTTCCCTCCACCCCCACCATCGGCAGCGCCACCCAATCGATGAGCGGCGATGTCCGGCCCTCAGGGTCGGACTCGGTATCTGCGCAGCCCGTGAGAGAGTCCGCGTTCATGGCGCGGCATCTATTGCAACGCTTTCGGTTCCGGAGCGGTTTCTTCTCGTTCGCCGATGCGATCCGGAAGACCGGTCGTCAGTCGCGCGTAGTCGGTGCGGCGAGGGTTGACGATGACTACGCCGCGCTGATCGATGATGTACTCACGGATATCTTTGCTGTGATTGCCGCCGCGCATTTTCACGATGGCGAGTATTTTTCGGATCTGCCCGTCGATCTCCACGTATCGCAGGCGGATGATGTCGTCTGTGAGGAACGAGATCGCGTAGTGACTGAATTGAAAGGAGGTGAACGAGTCCTCGAGCTCGACCGTGCTGACGATCGTCACGCCGGCACCCGTCAACGCGCCGATCATCCGGTAAAGCGATTCGCGAAAGTCCGCGCGAAAGCCGGGAGCTAGGGCCATTTCAAAGCCGACCAGGGAATCGATCACGAGCCGCTTCGCGCCGGTCCTCTCCACGGCGTCGAGCACCTCCTGCATCGTTTCATCGACCGAAAGGTCGAGCGGACGCAGATAAAGAATTTCGAGTTTTCCGATTTTCTGGGGCTCTTCCAAATTCAGTCCGAGGCTGGCTGCGCGGGCGATATATCCTTCGGGGCGCTCTTCGAAAATCACGATGATGCCTGACTCGCCCTTGCGAATGCCCGCGTCGATGAACTGCGTAGCGAGCGCCGACTTCCCTGTGCCGGAGGGGCCGGCGATGAGCACGCTATCGCCCTCGGGAATGCCTCCGCCGAGTAACTTATCTAGATCGCGAATGCCTGTGGACAGACGTTTTTCACTCCGAGGACTGGCCTTATACCTAACGAGTCCGAGCGTGCGAGAGAAGGCCTGCAGCCCGTAGCTTCCGATGCGGATCGTGTGCAAGCCGGGCACGGAAGCCTGGCCGCGCAGTTTGATGATCTGGAGTTTCCGAACCACCGAGTTGCGTTCGACGACTTGGGACAGCCAGAGCAACCCATCGGCGACCGTGAACACCGGATTGTCGCGCATCTCCACCTCGGTGTATTCCCCGATTAAGAACGTGGTTGCCTGAAAACTAGTGAGCAGCATGGCAAGCCGCTGGATGAACGACTGCAGCTCCATCTCCGCGCTTGCGCCGCTGATGGTAATTTTTCTCAGCACGGTGCGAAACGAGTCCACGACGACGACCCCCGGATTGGCTGACTCCACTTGCTTCGTGATCTCGCTGAGGACCGCGTTCAAATCGTGCTCCACGACGATCTCGCTGAGGTTGATAAAGCGAATCGAGTCGTTGAGTTTTGCCTCATCGAAAAACGAGTACTGCTGCTGGTAGCGGAGCATCTTTATGGCGGGCTCCCCGAGCACGGTAAAATAAAGCGCGGGTCGCTTAGGCGTGGCGTTGGCGAAGACAAATTGATGCGCGAGCGTGGTCTTCCCGCAGCCAGGCGTGCCGGCGATGATGTTGAACGAGTACTCGGGCAATCCGCCGCCCAGAATGTCGTCGAGCCCTCGCACGCCGGTGGGTAGTTGGCGGATCGTCACCTTACCCGGGGATGCCGTGGGTTTTTCTGCGCGCGTGCGCGGGGCGGCGATGGATTTTTTTTTCATACCATTTCCCTGTGGACCGTGGGTCCTTGAATACCATTTTTGGCCAGACTTCGTGCACAAGACGCAGCGTTAATGCTTCGCCGATAAAAGTGATGAGGAGTCCGACCAACTCTTCAGAAAGCGCAGCGCCGGCTTTGGCTGCCTCGACCGAGGTCAGTTGCTGCTCCAGATCCGGCGAATACAGGAAGGTCCCATCCGGCTGCACCTGCACGCCGGCCAGCAGCGGCGCGTCGGCCTTTGCTAAAACAAGAGCTCGCGCCAAAAGAGAGCGGAAACCGGCGACGCCTGCCAATGTGCAGAGCGGCGCACGCAGCTTTTCACAGACACGAAAGGCCGCGCGATTTTTCGAGTTTGAGTCGGAGGCGACGTCGCGCTCCTCGGCGATGAGTTGCTGAACGAGATTTCGCATCATCGTGAGCGGTGAAGTTCCCGCCGCACCTGCGGCCTGACGCGCGACCGGGGCGTCCGCCGATGAGCGCCGAGTGCGTTCACCGATTGCAAGGGGGTCATGTTTTTCATCTCGCTCTACGATCCGCGACCTGCCGCGAATCGTCTCTCCGATGTTTCAAAATCTAAGTCGGCGCCAGCAGGAGAAGCCTCTCGCCAGCAGTGCTCACTACGCGCTTGCCGGCAGAGTATTCAATGTAATTCCCCGGTTATTCTCCGCGCGCGCCGCGGCTACGAAATATAGAACGGCGAAGCCCGCAAACGCTAGGCATCCACCTTGCGTTGCGGGCTTCCATCAAGCTCGGGTGCTTAGTTCCAGTAGCCTTCGTAGAAACGGAATGAGCTACCTTCGGATTGTACGCGGGGATTTACCCATTTGGCGCCTGTGAACGGCGGCACTTCCCAATGGCCCGCCATCCACTCGTAGCGGTTGTTGCGCCATGTCCAATAACCGTCGATCCAAACGTGCTGCGTGGAAGGTCGCGCAGGGATTGCCTGTGGCGCTTGAGGAGCGGGAGGCGCCTGCATGACAACGTAGCTGGTGCCTGAAGGCACCGCGGTGACTACTTGCTGCGGCGGCTGCGTAACCACGCCCGACGGCGTGGTGGGCGATGCCGGAGGCGGCGCGCTGACGACGTGCGAGTCAGGTTCGGATACGCAGCCGGTCAAAAGACCGAACGCGGCACAGAGTAGAATCAACGGAGTGTTTTTAGAGTTCATAGTGATGATGCGTGTTGTGTTGTGGGATGATCCATGATCCGCCGTGCCCTCAACAGATGCGATAGCAAGAGGGACAGGCGAGCGGACGACGTGAGTGCGTCGCGCACGTAAATTACACAGAAGGACGGCATCCTCCAATGGGGTGTTGTCCTACGGACTCTATCGGGCGCCGGCCATTGCTTGATTGAGGCAGGCGTGGTCTAGTGATGGATGTCTCGATCGCATTATTCGTATCCACGTTTTCATGAAAGGTCCCGTTGAGCGGCACGCTTTTGCCGGGGCAAATCGCCTTCATCGGCGGTTATTCCCCGAGGCAGTGCGGTATAGCCACGTTCACGCACGATCTGTGTGAGGCCGTCTGCGTGGCCGTGCCCTCGGCGCAGTGCTACGCGGGTGCCGTAAACGACCGGGTGGAGGGTTATAAATACCCGCCGCGCGTCCGCTTCGAGATGCTGGAAAAGGACCTGGATTCTTACCGCCGGGCGGCGGACTTCCTTAACTTCAACAATGCCGACGTCCTTTGCGTGCAGCATGAGTTTGGCATTTTTGGCGGACCGGCCGGTAGTCATCTCCTCGCGCTACTTAAAGAAGTGCGCATGCCGGTCGTGACGACATTGCACACCGTGCTACGCGACCCCAGCCCCGCCCAACGCTCGGTGATGAATGAGTTAGTCCAGCGCAGCGACCGCCTCGTCGTGATGGCCCAGAAGGGTGCGGAAATTTTGCGGGAAACCTATGCGGTGCCGGACTCGAAGGTGGATGTGATTCCCCACGGCATTCCGAATATTCCCTTCCTAGATTCGCGTCTCTCGAAGGCACAGTTTGGCGTGGAAGGGCGCACAGTGTTGCTCACCTTCGGTCTGCTCGGTCCAGGGAAAGGGATCGAGTACGCGATCGAGGCTTTGCCGGAGATCGTGCGAGTGCATCCGAACGTCGTCTATTTGATCCTCGGCGCGACGCATCCGCATCTCGTGGCGCGTGAGGGTGAACGCTATCGGCTGAGTCTGGAGCGGCTGGCGGAAGAGCGTGGCGTGAAGGACCATGTGATCTTCTACAACCGTTTCGTTTCGCTCGACGATCTCACGGAGTTCATCGGCGCAACCGATATCTATGTGACGCCCTACCTCAACGAGTCGCAGATCACCTCGGGAACGCTCGCGTATGTTTTCGGAGCCGGCAAAGCCGTCGTTTCGACGCCGTACTGGCACGCGCAGGAGCTGTTGGCCGACGCTCGGGGCATCCTCGTACCGTTCCGCAATCCCGCCGCGATAGCTGCCGGCGTGCGCGAGTTTCTCGATCATCCGGAGCGTTTGGAAAAAACACGGCGGGACGCGTATCAGATGGGCCGTGACATGATCTGGCCGGCGGTGGCTCAGCGTTATGTGGAGTCGTTTCAGCGCGCGCGCACCGATCGCCGCGCGCAGCCGCGCACGGCCTTCGCGGGCTGGACACTTTCCAGTCGCCCCTACGAACTGCCGCCTCTGCGGCTCGATCATCTCGTGCGCATGAGCGATGGGACGGGCATTTTTCAACACGCGCTGTTTAACGTCCCTAACTTTCACGAAGGCTACTGCACAGACGATAACGCCCGCGCGTTTATCCTCTGCAATCTCCTCGAGGAGCTGGGCAATGAACCGCATATCGAAAAGCTAAACGATCTGGCGACAACCTATCTGGCATTCCTGGCCGCCGCGTTGAATCGCGGCACCGGCCGCTTCCGCAATTTCATGAGCCACGGTCGACAATGGCTGGAGGAAGCGGGAAGCGAAGACAGTCACGGACGCGCCTTATGGGCGCTCGGTTCGGGAGCTGGCCGCTCACGCAATGAAGGGCGTCGCCGTTTGTCGGCTCAGCTTTTCGACCACTCGGTTTCCGGCGTGGAGGCGTTTACCTCTCCGCGTTCCTGGGCGTTCGCATTGATCGGTGTGCATGACTACCTGCGTGAGTTTCCGGACAACGGACAGGCGCGCGCTCTGCGTGCCGCCCTGACTCGCAACCTGATCCAGCGCTGGAAAGACTGCGCGACAGAAAACTGGCCGTGGTTTGAGGAAAGCGCGACCTACGACAATGCGCGGCTTTCTCAGGCATTGATCTTAAGCGGTCGCTGGATTCCCGATCCAGAGGCGTTGGAGATCGGCCTAAAATCGCTGCGGTGGCTTGCTTCGATTCAGAAAACGCAAGCGGGTCACTTTCGCCCGATTGGCAGCGACGGTTTCTACGTGCGCGACGGTGCGCGCGCAGATTTTGACCAGCAGCCCGTGGAAGCGCAGGCGATGGTTTCGGCGTGTCTGGAAGCGTTTCGCGTTACCAAAAATGTGGTGTGGTCACGCGAGGCGAAGCGCGCCTTCGAGTGGTTTTTGGGACGCAACGATCTCGGCCTTCCGCTTTACGATCACAGCAATGGCGGTTGTGGCGACGGGCTCCACAAGGACCGCGTTAACGAAAACCAAGGCGCGGAGTCGTCGCTAGCCTTTCACCTTTCCCTTGCGGAAATGAATCACGCCGAAAGCCCGACGGCACATCCGTTTACTTCCCACCCATGAACACCTTCTCCGTCCGTCGTCACGAAATCGCACTTTTGCCCGATTGTGCGCGCGTCATTATCCGGCCTTTTATCCCATCCCATATCGATCGTCTGGTGGCGATCATCGAACGTGCGCTGGCATTGACCGAGGAAGAGGTGGTGCAAAAAGTGCAGGTCGTCCATCAGGAGTTTGACTCACGGCATCTCGATATCGAGGCGCCTCTGCTCGAGCACTACGCAAAGGTGCGAAAGTACGTCGTGACGCCCCGTCCGCTTTCCCGCGCGCGCGAGCTTTTGATCGGCGCGTTGTTTTCCGGCGAATACGCGTTGGAGTCCGCGGCTCTTTTTAATCCATCGATTGTGCCTCACCCGGATCAAGCGGGCGTTAAGGACGGAGGCCTACGTTTTATCATGAGCCTGCGCGCCACCGGCGAAGGTCACATATCGTCCATCGAGTTTCGCGAGGGTCTCATCTCACCGGCGGGAGACATCAGCTTCACGCCTGTTTCCCGTTTCGTGACCATGCCGCAGCTGGTGCCTAACCCGAGTTATCAGAAGCAGAGTTTCATCACGAAGCTACAGGAGATGGGTTTTGAAAACGATTGCGCCACCGCGGTCATGGCGCCGCTCGCGTCTCAATTCACACGCACCGACCTCGGTGGAAGCGTCGCGCGGATTCGCGACGAGTCGTTGCCGGCGACGCACGAATTTTCGCGCACCTTGGAATGCATCAAGTGGCTTGCCGACTCCAACTATGAGCTGCGGTTTTCGCCGAAGATTTCACTGAGCGAGCGCATCATTTTCCCCGTGTCCGCCAATGAGAGTAACGGCATCGAGGACGCGCGTTTCGTGCGCTTCACCGACGACGATGGAACCATTCTTTATTGCGCGACCTACACGGCCTACAACGGACGCGTCATCCTCCCTCAACTGATCGAGACGCAGGATTTTTTGCACTTCCGCGTGCTCACGCTGAACGGCAGCGGCGTACAAAACAAAGGCATGGCGCTTTTCCCCCGCAGGATCAACGGACGCTATGTGATGCTCTCACGGCAGGATGATGAAAACATCCTCATTATGTTTTCCGATCATCTCCATTATTGGAGCGATCCTGAGATTCTCGTGCGCCCCGCCGAATTGTGGGAATCCGTGAAGTTGGGAAACTGCGGCTCGCCTATCGAAACGGATGCGGGGTGGCTGGTGATCACTCACGGAGTCGGAGCGATGCGGACGTATTGCATCGGCGCCATTCTGCTCGATCTCGACGACCCTACACGCGTCATCGGCCGCCTGCGAAATCCCATTCTTTCTCCCGAAGGGATCGAGCGCGAAGGCTACGTCCCCAACGTCGTCTACAGCTGCGGCTCACTGATGCATAACGGAGAGCTTATCTTGCCCTACGCGATGAGCGATAAGGCCACCGCGGTCGCAAGTGTCCCGATGGCCCAATTGCTCGCGGCGATGATGGATTAAGTCCGGCCCCGCGCTAGGGGATTTCCGACACCGCGTGGAGGCGCCGTGGAGGCCTGCGCACGTGGGCGTTCTTCTGCCCATCGTAGATCGTCGACCAATGCCGACGTTTTTTAGAGCCACCGCGTGAACAAGTCCCGCCTATCGGCGTGGAAACCTAACCGCAGATAGACTTCGCGGGCGTGAGCGTTCGTGCGATTCACCTCTAAACGTAGCGACGCCGCTGCGTGTTCGCGTGCCCAGCGAGCCGCCAGATCGATTCCGATTCTGCCGTAACCGAGCCCGCGCAAAGCGGGCTTCAAATAGAGTTCGTCGATCAGCGCGTATCGCCCGCCAAATTCCAGGCTAAAGCCCCACGTCAGAACCAGGTGGCCGAGGACATCACTTGCGTCCGAGTCCGCTCCATTCTTAAGAAGAAAAATCCGGCCTAATCCTGAATTCGCCAGCAAGGCGTTCACCGCGATTTGCGCCGCGCCTACCGAGAACGTGAGTCGTTCCTCCGCGTAGAACGCTTCCATCAGTCCGAGCACCATAGCTCCGTCACTCACTGCCGCGTCCATCCAGGTTGGAGTGTTCATGGGTCAGGCACCCTCGCCTATTCATTTTGCCACGGGCGAGGATGAAATGTTTGGGCGGTAAGACATGACGGAACTCAGCGGAGGGAAGTCGGCGGATTTCTCACGCCCGCACCGGGCGATCTCCAAAGCGTTGCAATCGTCCTCCCGTCTTTTTCGCCTGGTGCGTTTGATCCGGTTCGTGACGCTCGGAGTCAGAGCCACCGGGATCGCCGTGCGCTCGCACTCGAGCAAACCACCGAGAATATCAGGGCAACTCCGGCGCAGATTGCGCGCATCCATGCCGGTAAGGTTGCCTTGCCACGGCGGCTCCGTGAAATCTTCCCGCTCGCGTCCCCCTAAACCCCGAGGAGGTTCGATCCGTTTTCCGTATTCGCTCACGGCTTAATTTTATACTTCACCATGCCTGCGACCCCATCCGCCTCGAAACCGACAACGCGCTTCCCCACACGCACCGCGAGCGAGGCGGCCGCGCTGATAAACCACGGCGATATCGTCGGCTTCAGTGGATTCACTCCCGCAGGCACACCCAAAGCCATCCCTGGCGCGATCGCGCAAAAGGCCGCCGGCGAACACGAGGCCGGACGGCCTTTCCAAATTGGCGTCGTCACGGGGGCATCCACCGGTCCTTCCCTCGATGGACGACTCGCTGCGGTCAACGCGATCTCCTTCCGCACGCCTTATCAGGCCGATCCCACATTGCGGCAGCGCATCAACGCGGGCGAAACGAAATTCTACGACATGCACCTGAGCATGCTCCCGCAGAACGTCCGCTATGGGTTCCTCGGCAAATTTGCGTGGGCAGTTATCGAGGCCTGCGAAGTCACCGACGACGGTCAGATCGTGCTCACCTCCGGTGTCGGCGCCTCGCCCACGTTCTGCCACAGCGCGGAAAAAATCCTGATCGAACTGAACCGGCATCATCCGTCCGCACTCCGCGGTTTTCACGATATCTACGAACCGCTCGACCCACCGCACCGCCGTCACATTCCGATATACTCACCCACCGACCGTGCGGGCACCCCGCACATCCAGGTCGATCCTGCGAAAATCGCCGGCATCGTGTACACCGACCTCCCCGACGAAACCGGCACGTTTGAAGACCCCACGCCGATCACCACGCAGATCGGGAAAAACGTCGCGCAATTTCTCGCCGCAGAACGCCGCCGCGGAGCCATCCCAGAACCCTTTCTCCCCATTCAGTCCGGCGTCGGCGACATCGCCAACGCCGTGCTCGCCTCCCTCGGCGCGCATCCCGACATCCCCAAGTTCACCATGTTCACCGAGGTGATTCAGGACGCCGTCATCGACCTTCTCAAACAAGGAAAAATCGAATTCGCCAGCGGTGTCTCGCTCACCGTCAGCCCGCCCCACCTCGCCTCGATCTACGCGGACCTGCCCGCGCTCCGATCCCGCCTGCTGCTCCGGCCCCAGGAGATTTCCAATCACCCCGAAGTCGTCCGCCGTCTCGGTCTCATTTCCATCAATACGGCGATCGAAGCCGACCTCTTCGGCAACATCAACAGCACGCACATCCTCGGAAAAAATCTCGTCAACGGCATCGGCGGCTCGGGAGATTTTACCCGCAACGCCTTCCTTTCCATCTTCACGTGTCCGTCCACCGCGCGCGGCGGGAAAATCAGCACGATCGTGCCGCTCGTGAGCCACATGGATCACAGCGAACACTCCGTCCAGGTGCTCGTCACCGAATACGGCGTCGCCGATCTTCGCGGCAAAGATCCCTATCAACGTGCTAACCTAATCATCGAGAATTGCGCGCACCCCGATTTCCGTCCCGATCTCCGCCGCTACTTCGCCCTCGCCCAAAGCGGCCACACCCCGCAGACGCTCGCAAACGCCTTCGCGATGCACCAGCAGCTGCTCCTCTCGGGCGACATGCGCGGCGTCAATTGGCCGGCTTAAATCGTCCGCCGCCAGAGCGCCCCTCCTCTCTCCAGAGACCCTCAGAGTTCCTGACAGCTTGTAGGTCGTTTACTGTCGCTTACGTTTGGGTCACCTGATCAAGGCACATCATGGATTGGATCGTCACTCTTTTCACGCACGAGTCGGTCGCCCACTCGGTGATCGGCTTTAGCGTCGTCATAGCACTCGGATTTGCGATCGGTTCGATCCGGGTTTTCGGCATCAAACTCGGCGTTGCCGGTGTGCTCTTCGCCGGTCTCGGCGTCGCCCACTTCGGCCTCGCGGTGAATCACGAGGTCTTGGAATTCGTCCGCGAATTTGGGCTCATCCTCTTTGTCTTCGCCATCGGCCTCCAGGTCGGCCCCGGCTTCTTCGCCTCCTTCAAACGTCAGGGCGTGATCCTCAACATTCTCGCGACGGTCACCGTCGTGCTCGGATCCCTCCTCACTGTCGGCATTTTCAAATTCGCGCACGTGCCGCTCCCCGTCTCTGTGGGTCTGCTCTGCGGCGCCACGACCAACACGCCCAGCCTCGGCGCCGCCGGCCAGGCGCTGCGTCAGTTTCCCGAAACGACGCCCGACATGCTCACGCAGCTGGGCCTTTCCTACGCCGTCGCCTACCCATTTGGCATCATCGGCACCATCCTTGCGATGATTGGCGTGCGTCTCCTGTTCCGCATCGACATCGGCAAGGAAACCGCCGCCCTCGAAACCGCCCATAAACGCGAAAAACGCGATGTGCGGGCGATCGCGCTCGAGGTTCAAAATCCCAATCTCTTCGGCGTTACGATTTCGCATGTGCCCGGCTTGGAGGAAGGCAGGGCCATCATCTCCCGCCTCCACCGCGACGGCGTCAGTCAGCTCGCACGCCCGGAGACCGAACTTCGCCGCGGCGACATCGTCACCGTCGTCGTGCCCACCGACCGCGCCGACAAACTCCGTCTCGCCATCGGCAATCCCGTCGGCGTTCCATCCGCGGCCGACACCGGTCCCCTCACGGCGCGCCGCGTCCTCATCACCAAGCCAAAAGTCCTCGGCAAGGGCATCAGCCAGCTCGACCTGTTCACACGCTTTGCGGTAAATGTCACCCGCGTCTCCCGAGCCGGTGAAGAATTGACCGCCACCAGCGAACTCACCCTTCAGTTCGGCGACCTCCTCACGATCGTCGGTCATGAGAACGACGTCCGCAACGCGGCCGACGCTCTCGGCGATTCCGCGAAAGACCTCAATCATCCACGTCTCGCGCCTATCTTCGTCGGCATCGCACTCGGCGTTCTGCTTGGCTCCATGCCTTTCTTCATCCCCGGCATGCCCGCCGCGCTCAAACTCGGTCTCGCCGGCGGTCCGCTCTTCGTCGCCATCATCCTCAGCCGCATCGGTCACTTCGGTTCTCTCGTGTGGTACATCCCCCCAAGCGCGAATCATCTGATGCGCGAGATGGGCATCGCGCTCTTCCTAGCCTGCGTCGGTTTGCGCGCCGGTCACTCGTTTTTCGACGTGCTGCTCAACGGTGACGGCCTTCACTGGATGCTCCTCGGCACGATCGTCACCCTCGTCCCTGTGCTCGTGATCGGCTTCATCGGCCGGAAATTCTGCAAGCTTAACTACGTGAGCTTATGCGGTGTCATCGCCGGCAGCATGACCGATCCACCCGCGCTCGCCTTCGCGCAAACCATCACCGGCTCTGAAGCAACATCCATCGCCTATGCCACCGTCTACCCGCTCACCATGATACTCCGCATTTTCGCCGCCCAGCTCCTTGTCATTGTTCTGTTCTAATAGCGCGCTCGCACCTGACCGCACCAGGCCCCTGATCTGACATGCTAGCCCTAAGCCGCTCTTACCCGCATTTTTCACCCCCGCCGCTCCGTCTATGATCGACCCGCATCCACCCGCGACACTCTTCGAACGTCTTGGCGGTCGCCCGGCTCTTACGAAGCTGCTGAAATATTTCTATGCCGACGTGCGTCAGCATCAAGAGATCGGCCCCATCTTTGCCGCACATATCACCGACTGGTCCGCCCATTTGGAAAAAATCGCCGACTTCTGGTCCGGTGCCACCGGCGGCCCCGCGCTCTATAATGGCGCAATGCCGTTCAAACATCTCCACCTCGCGCTCGGCGAAAATCACTTCCAAGCCTGGCTCGGACTCTGGCACCGCCACTGCCGCGCACATCTGCCCGAGCGCGAGGCGGAGGAATTGATCGCCCGCGCCGAGGCCATCGGTCTGCGCCTTCGCCAGATCATCGCACTGCCGCCCGATACCTTCCGTTAATTCTCTTTCGCCACGAACCCTGTATATTCCCAGGTCTATCTCGCTGCGTCCGTGCGCGCTGTCCGGTGGGATCATAAAGAGCGCTGACTCGAACGGGGACAATTAACCGCAGCGGCAGTGAGACGCATCCCTCACACGCGCGCGTTTTCGTGGAGAAGGCCGATCGAAATTTTCCGAGGGCAAACTCCGCGCGACTAGACGGGAAAACCCGTGTCGTGCACAGATAACGAAACACGCGGCTGCAGCTTAGCGCCCTGCTCTCTATAAAAACAGGGGCCGAGTTGCAGCGTACCTTCAACCATGCTAAATTGAGGTTGCGAGAGTAGCGCTCGATTCGATCCCCCAATATCCCTCTAACGTTCGGCCAGACAGCGAGTCAGTTTCATCAGAAACATCTCTGCTTTGAACTCCGTTGTAGTTACTCGGCGGATTGTCTCACCACAAACCCGGTATGTTTAGCACGCTCAATCTGAAAGCCGCCCTCGTCGCGATCGGAGCCACGCTGCTGCTCGTCGCATCGATCCTCATCGGCTCCCGCAATCTCGCGAACTTCGATCCCGCGCTCATCGCATATCTCTTCGGCTGCATTTTCGCGTGTTTCGGCGTCGTGTACCGCTACACCGTTTGGCTCCAACGCCCGCCAACGTGGCGCTACTTCAAAAGCGCTTGGCAGCTTTTTCTCTCGGGGAAATTTCTCGTCTATGGATGGGAGCTCGTCCGGCACTTCATCGTCGACTTCGTCGGCCAACGTTTCATCCGACGCCGCGGTGCGACTCGCGGCTACGGGCACATGCTCATGGCCGGCGGCTGCACCTTGGCGTTCGCCGTCACATTTCCTCTGGTCTTCGGCTGGATCCATTTCGATCTCAAGCCGGGCGGCATCAACACCTACGAGGCCTACCTCTTTGGCTTTAAAACCATCGAGTTCCCGCTGCACACCTGGATCGCTGAACTCATCTTCAACGCCCTGAATTGGTCCTCAATCCTCGTCATCGCCGGTGTGATGCTCCTGATGCGCCGCCGCCTCACGCATGCCGGCCAGATCGCGATCCAAACTTTCGAGGGCGACTGGCTGCCGCTGATTCTCCTGCTCGCGATCTCCGTCACCGGACTGGGCATCACGCTCGACTATAAACTCATGCGCGGCGAGGCGCACCAGTTCATGGCGATCACGCACGCGATCACCGTGATTCTTTTCCTCGTGTGGATGCCCTTCGGAAAATTTTATCACATCATCCAGCGTCCCGCGCAGCTCGGTATCGCCATTTACCGGCGTGCGGGCGCCGATGGTCCACAGGCGGTCTGCCCGCACACCCATCAAGAATTCACGTCCCAGTTGCACGTGGACGACCTCAAGGTCGTCACGAAACAACTTGGCTTCGACTACACCAAGTCCGACGGCTCGTCGCATCTCGACTTAAGCCCTCAGGGCAAACGCGCCGCCCTCGCCAAAGCCCATCTCGCCGCGCGCCAGAAATCCGGCGCCTTCTTCGGCTAATCCATTCCATGGCCACTCTCCCCGCTTCGCTCGAACAACTCGCGGCTCAGTTCGGTCCTCATAAAAACTATCCGCCTCGCGAAGGCTTCGTTGGCCGTGACGAGCCCGACGAGGCTGTGAAGACGCATTGCTGTTTTTGCGGCATGCAGTGCGGCATCCAGCTCCTCGTTAAGAACAACAAGGTCGTCGGCTTCGAGCCGTGGGAGGAATTCCCCTTCAACGAGGGCCGCCTCTGCCCGAAAGGCGTGCAGCGTTACCTTCAAAATAACCATCCCGATCGCCTGCTCGCCCCACTCGAACGCGTCGAAGGCCAGGGCTTCCGCACGATCGACTGGGATCGTGCGATGGAGCGCACCGTCTCCGAAATCCAGCGTATTCAGAAAGAGCACGGCCTCGACGCTGTCGCGATGCTCTCGGGTGTTTCGCTCACCAATGAGAAAAGTTATCTCGTCGGCAAATTCGCGCGCGTCGCCCTTAAGACGCGCAACCTCGATTACAACGGCCGCCTCTGCATGGTCAGCGCCGGCGCCGGTAACAAAAAAGCCTTCGGCCTCGACCGCGCGTCCAATAACTTCTCCGACCTCGCACACGCCGAGGTCGTCATGATTTGCGGCACCAACGTCAGCGAAACGTTCCCCACGCTCACGCACTGGATCTGGCAGGCCCGCGACAACGGCGCCAAACTCATCGTCGTCGATCCACGGCTCACGCCCATCGCGCGCACCGCCGACCTGCACCTGCCCGTTCGCCCCGGCCGCGACTCCGCGCTGTACGGCGCCCTCCTCCATCAGCTCATCAAACACGACTGGCTCGATCACGACTTCATCACGAATCACGCGAGCGGTTTCGAGCAGGCTGCCGCCGCCGTGAAGGACTACGATCTCGATTGGGCGGAAAACATCACCGGCATCCCGAAGGAAAAAATCATGCTCGCCGCCGAGTGGTGGGGCAAAGCCGCCACGAGTTTTCTCCTCCACGCGCGCGGGATCGAGCACCACTCGAAGGGCGTCGAAAACGTCCTCTCCTGCATCAACCTCGTCCTCGCCACCGGCCGCATCGGGAAACCCTATTGTGGATACGCCACCATCACCGGACAAGGCAACGGCCAGGGCGGACGCGAGCACGGTCACAAATGCGACCAGCTCCCCGGCAATCGCGACATCGAGAACCCCGAGCATCGCCGCTACATCTCCGGGGTCTGGGGCATCGAAGAGAAAGATCTCCCCGGTAAAGGACTCACCGCCTACGAAATCATCGAGGCGATTCACCGCGGCGAAATCAAAGGCCTCATCACCATCTGCTTCAACCCGCTGGTCTCCCTTCCCAACAACAACTACGTCCGCGAAGCGCTGGAGAAACTCGAGTACTACGTCGCCATCGACTTCTTCCTCAACGAAACTGCCCAGCACGCCGACGTTGTCCTCGCGAGCAGTCTCCACGAAGAGGAGGAAGGCACCGTCACCACCGCCGAAGGCCGTGTCGTTCGTATCCGACGCGCCGTCACGCCACCTGGCCTGGCCCGCACCGACACCGACATAATCCAGGAACTCGCCCGCCGTCTCGGCGCGGAAAAGCATTTTTCGTTCGTTAACGCCGAGGCGATCTTCGACGAGCTTCGCGTCGCGTCGAAAGGCGGCACCGCCGACTACTACGGCATCACCTACGAAAAGATCGAAAAAAACATGGGCGTCTTTTGGCCGTGCCCCTCGCTCGATCACCCCGGCACGCCGCGTCTTTGGGAGGACCGGAAATTCAAAACCAACGACGGCAAAGCCCACTTCAACGCTGTCTCCCATCGTGATCCGATGGAGATCACCGACGCCGAATATCCCGTTATCCTCACCACTGGCCGCGTCGTGTCGCAGTATCTCAGCGGCACACAAACCCGCCGCATCGGCAAACTCGTCGATCAATACCCCGAGCCGCTCCTCGAAATCCATCCGAAGCTCGCCGCCAAATACGGGATCGCCGACCGCCAGATCGTCACCGTGATCTCCCGCCGCGCCAGCGCCGAGTTCCCCGCACAACTCGTCGAGACCATCCGCGAAGACACTGTCTTCGTCCCGTACCACTGGGCCGGAAAACAATCCATCAACCAGCTCACCTCCGGCCACCTCGATCCTGTATCCAAAATCCCCGAGTTCAAGGTCAGCGCCGTGCGCCTCGAGCCGACGAATCGCCACGCGCCCGTCCCGCGACTCGACGTTAACCAAACCACCGGCGGCTCCCCCGCGCATCCCGCTCCGCAACCGCCCCAACCCCACGCCTTCCGTCGCGGCTCCTCGCTCACCGCCTCCGCGCCGCCCTCCCCCACTGCATGAATACCACGACGCAGTTTAAGCAGAACGAAGAATTCTTCATCGACCCGCAGCGCTGCATCGGCTGCCACGCGTGCGAGATGGCCTGCGCCGAGTGCGAGACCAACGGCCAGACCTCGATGATCCACGTCGACTACGTGGACCGCGCCACCACCGTGCAGACCAGCGTCCAGGTCTGCATGCACTGCGAGGACCCGGTCTGCGCCAAAGTCTGCCCGGCCGATGCGATCACCAAGGACGAGTTCGGCGTCGTCCACACCGCCAACACCGCCCGCTGCATCGCCTGCGCGAATTGCGTCATGGCCTGTCCTTTCGGCGTCCCGAAAAAGAGCCAGGAGACGCAGCTCATGATGAAGTGCAACATGTGCTACGACCGCACCAGCGCCGGCAAACGTCCGATGTGCGCGACCGTCTGCCCCACCGGCGCGCTTTGGTACGGCACGCGGGAAAAAATGCGTGAACTCCGGCCGAAGAGCGATCCGGTGAATAATTTTCAATTCGGGATGCAGTCGGCGAAAACCAAGGTGAACTACATGATGCCAAAAGGAGAAACCACGCTGGTGGTCGATTAGCCATGAACGAGAAAGATCTCCTCCCCCCGAGGTCCGCGCCCGAAGTCGATTTTCCCGTTGAACGACTCGAGGCCGAACACGTTTCACGCCGCGAGTTCGCGAAATTTTTGTGCGTCGTTTCTGGCGGCCTTGCCGTTGGCAACGCCTGGGTCGCCGTGAAAGACCGGCTCTTTCCGCCCTTCCGCATCCTCGGCGAAATCCGCGTCTGCACCACCGGAGAGATTCCCATCGGCGGCACGTACCCGTTCCAGATCGAAGGCACAAAAATGCCCTTCATCCTCATCCGGCCACGCGAAAACGAGTGGTACGCTTATGAGCAAAAATGCACGCACCTCGGCTGCGCCGTGTATTACTCGCCCAAGCACGACCAGATCGAGTGCCCCTGTCACAATGGCTGGTTCGACGCGCGCACCGGCGCGGTCATCCAGGGCCCACCGCCACGCGCATTGCCACGCCTCGCCGTCATCGTGCGCGATGGCACGGTGTTCGTCGCCGAACCCCACGATCGCAACGTTCACACCTCCTGATCCGCCATGAGCACGTTCCGCAATGCCCAACGGCAGGCGCATCCGAGCAAAACCAACACGCTGCTCGTCGGCATCATCTGCGTCCTCATCCTGATTGTGACCATGCAGGTGTGGCTGCTGACCGCCGCGCTCAACACCTCGCTAGAAGGTGGCGGCCTCAAATGGCCCGCCTTCTGGACATCGCTCGCACTCTTCGGGTCAGGCGCGGCGCTCCTCCGCTATCTCCCACTGCCAATCCGCCTGCCAGCCCGGCCGGTGATCATCGAGGCGTTTCCGCAAGCCGCGCTCGCCTGGCGCACACTAGCGATCAGCGCCGTCGCCCTCGCGCTCTCGTTCGCGGTTTGGTTCATGTGGTCGGCGATTCCGCTGCGCCTCAACCAAGCCGGCTTTAACCTCACACGTCAGCAACTGTTCTGGCTTACCTCCACGCCCGTCGTTCTCGGCTCGATCCTGCGCATTCCGTACGGGCTTCTAGTATCCAGTTTTGGCAGCCGTCGCAGTTACGCCCTCGTCACGCTCGCGCTCCTTCTCCCGTGCGGCGCCACCGGCTTCGCGGTCATGAACCCATCGACGCCCTACTGGGTCTTGCTTGCCTGCGCCGCGCTCACCGGCATCGCCGGGGCCAACTTCGCCACCTCGATGAGCGTCATCAATCTCTGGTTCCCCAAACAAGCCCAAGGTACCGCTCTCGGGATCAATGGCCTCGGCAACCTCGGCGTCACGCTCGCCCAGTTCACCATCCCGCTGGTCATCGGCTACACGTGGTTTGCCGCAAGCTCCGCGCCCGCCACCTCCGCTGCGGACCAGTCTGCGCTCCATTTGGAAAACGCCGCCTTCGTCTGGATTCCCCTCGTCCTGATCTGCAGCGCCGCGCTCTGGTTCGGCACCAAGGATTATCCCACGCCCCGCAGGACAGTCGCCTCGCAACTCGCCGTGGCAAAAAAACTCCACACGTGGGTTCTCTCGCTCCTGTATTTCCTCACCTTCGGCTGCTTCGTGGCGATGGGCGCTTCGCTTCCCCTGATCATCAAAGAGGTTTTCGCCAATGCGCCGGGAGGCGCGCCCACGCCCCTCCATTACGCACCGTGGGCCGCCGCCATCGCCACCGTCGCCCGGCCACTCGGAGGCTGGCTCGCAGACAAATTCGGCGCCGGCCTCATCACGTCCGTCTCGATCACGTTGATGGCCATCGGTGGCTTCAGTCTCTCCGCATTTCTTCAACCCGACGAATTCACCGGCTTCTTTGCCCTGATCCTCCTCATTTGCGCCGCCGCCGGCCTCGGCAACGGCAGCGTCTTTAAAGCCATCCCGCTCGTGCTTCCCAAAAATCCCGGACCCGCCATCGGCTTTGTCAGTTGCATCGGCGCGCTCGGCGGTTTTTTCCCACCGCTCCTGCTTGGCTGGACGATCGATCGTTTCGGCAGTCCTGCCTGGGCCTACACCTCGATGGCGATCGTCGCGCTCGTCTGCCTCGCGGTAAACCTCTGGTACTATCACCGCCGCGGTTCACCGACCCATTGCTAAAATTTTCCCGGAAAAAGGGAGACCATCAGTCGCCAGCACACCGGATCGGAGAGCGACATTTATGAGTTGTTCGGCACGGCGCAGCACGCGGGCGCGCATTTTCTCGTGCGCACCTGCGCGAATCGCCTCTGCGGGAAAGGCGAAAGCACGGTGGCCAGACAAATGGAGACCGTGAAAGTAAAAGGGCTGCATCGCATCGAGGTGCGTCCGTCTGTCGGCAAGCAAGGCAAGTATCCACCACTGAAACTCACGGCGATCCACGCGAGCGAACGCGGAAAGCCTGCCGGCCGCGACCGCATCGAATGGAAATTGCTCACCGATCTGCCCGTCGAGT
>WUUC01024029.1_pt1 | contig 23791 bp, 20 predicted proteins | sample 6278441 | NCBI WGS metagenome assembly WUUC01 (sample SAMN13675441, study PRJNA597444) | soil metagenome | isolation source: soil | place: USA: Washington | collected 2017-10 | reverse complement strand
GTGAAGGCAAACTCGGTGGCCAGGCAACGGTTAAAGGAATCGGTGGCGTTTGGAAAGATCTTACTGACTCGGTAAACCAGATGGGTTCTAATCTTACCGCACAGGTAAGAAATATCGCGGAGGTGACCACGGCGGTGGCTAAGGGTGACTTATCAAGAAAAATTACCGTGGACGTAAAAGGAGAGATCCTTGAATTAAAAAACACCATCAATACGATGGTGGATCAGCTGAACTCCTTCGCATCAGAGGTTACCCGTGTGGCCCTCGAAGTAGGTACGGAAGGTAAGCTCGGCGGTCAGGCAAAAGTGCAGGATGTGGGCGGTACCTGGAAAGATTTAACCGAGTCAGTAAACCAGATGGCCTCTAACCTTACGGCCCAGGTACGGAATATCGCCGATGTAACAACGGCGGTAGCAACCGGTGACCTTTCTAAAAAAATTACAGTAAACGTTGCCGGTGAAATATTGGAGTTAAAGAATACGATCAATACGATGGTGGATCAGCTAAATTCCTTTGCATCGGAGGTAACCCGTGTAGCATTGGAAGTAGGTACTGAAGGTAAATTGGGTGGACAAGCAAAGGTGCAGGGTGTAGGTGGTACCTGGAAAGACTTAACGGATTCAGTAAACCAGATGGGATCAAATCTTACCGCACAGGTAAGAAACATCGCGGAGGTAACAACTGCGGTGGCAAAGGGTGATCTGTCAAGAAAAATTACGGTGGATGTAAAAGGTGAGATCCTTGAACTGAAGAATACGATCAATACGATGGTAGATCAGTTAAATTCATTCGGTTCCGAAGTATTCCGTGTTGCCCGGGAGGTCGGTTCGGAAGGAAAGCTCGGTGGCCAGGCGGATGTACCGGGTGTGGAAGGCCTTTGGAAAGACTTAACGGATTCTGTAAATAAAATGGCTCAGAACCTTACCACCCAGGTAAGAAATATCGCCGAGGTAACCACTGCGGTTGCCAATGGTGATTTGTCACGTAAGATCGAAGTAAATGTAAAAGGAGAGATCCTTGAATTAAAAAATACCATCAATACCATGGTGGAGCAGCTCCGTGGCTTTGCATCTGAAGTAACACGTGTAGCGAGAGAAGTAGGTACCGATGGTAAACTCGGGGGCCAGGCAAATGTGCCGGGTGTTGGTGGTACCTGGAAAGACTTGACCGACTCGGTAAACCAGATGGCATCCAACCTTACTGGCCAGGTGCGGAACATTGCTGAAGTGGCGATCGCCGTAGCCAATGGTGATATGTCGAGAAAAATTACCGTTGACGTTCGGGGTGAGATCTTGCAATTGAAAGAGACGCTGAATACGATGGTGGATCAGCTTCGTGCATTCGCATCGGAGGTAACCCGTGTAGCGAGGGAAGTAGGTACCGATGGTAAACTCGGCGGGCAGGCGTTTGTGCCCGGTGTGGCAGGTACCTGGAAAGACTTAACGGATTCCGTAAATCAAATGACCGGTAATCTGACGGCACAGGTACGTAATATCGCCGAAGTGACAAAAGCGGTGGCTTCCGGTGACTTAAATAAAAAAGTGACCATCGATGTAAAAGGAGAAATATTCGACCTGAAAAATATCATCAATACGATGGTGGATCAGCTTAACTCTTTTGCATTCGAGGTAACCCGTGTGGCGAGGGAGGTAGGTACTGAAGGTAAACTGGGCGGGCAGGCCGAGGTACAGGGCGTGGCAGGTACATGGAAGGATCTGACTGACTCCGTGAACATGATGGCATCCAACCTTACCAATCAGGTGCGGGGTATTGCTAAGGTAGTAACAGCCGTTGCAACAGGTAACTTGAAACAAAAACTTTCTATCGTATCACGTGGTGAAGTGGCGCAATTGATCGATACCATCAATGAAATGATTGACACACTGGCGGTGTTTGCCGACCAGGTAACCACTGTTGCACGTGAAGTAGGTGTGGAAGGAAGATTGGGAGGACAGGCATCGGTACCAGGTGCGTCCGGTATTTGGAAAAACCTGACAGAAAACGTAAATCAGTTGGCGGAAAACCTGACCACACAGGTGCGTAACATCGCTGATGTAGCTTCGGCGGTAACAAAAGGTGACCTGACCCAAATGATTCGTGTAGAAGCAAAAGGAGAAGTAGAAGAGTTGAAGGACACCATCAACCAAATGATCGGAAACCTGAAACAAACAACATTAAAAAACCAGGAACAGGATTGGTTGAAATCAAACCTTGCCAAGTTTACACAAATGTTGCAGGGACAAAAAGACCTCAACACGGTTACCCGTCGTATTCTTTCTGAGTTAGCGCAAGTAGTGAATGCACAAAAAGGTATGTTCTATATCCTGGAGCCGGAAGAAGCCAATAAGAATCCGAAACTTAAATTGTTTGCTGCCTATGCATTCGGTGATGAAGTAAAGACCTCCAAAGAGTTTTCATTGGGCGAAGGACTGGTTGGCCAATGCGCATTGGAAAAAGAACGTATCCTGCTTACAAATGTACCTAAGAACTATATGAAGATCGGCTCGGGTCTGGGTAAATCCGCCCCGGTAAACCTGGTGGTGTTACCGGTACTGTTTGAAAAAGAGATCAAGGCCGTAATTGAGCTGGCCTCATTCGATCCTTTTACTGAAACGCACCTTGACGTATTGAACCAGTTAACTGAAAACATCGGTATCGTATTAAATACCATCGAAGCCAATACAAGAACCGAGAGCTTGCTCGTACAATCCCAGTCATTGACAGAAGAATTGAGAAGAACCAACGATGAACTGCAGGATAAAGCTCACTTGCTGGTGAAGCAAAAAGAAGAGGTGGAAGCGAAGAACAAGGAGGTGGAAGAAGCCAGGTTGTCATTGGAAGAAAAAGCAGAACAGTTGCAGCTTACTTCAAAATATAAGTCAGAGTTCCTGGCGAATATGTCGCACGAACTGCGTACACCATTGAATTCATTGTTGATTCTTGCACAGCAGTTGTACGAAAATCACGATGGTAATCTGAATGACAAACAGGTGAGTTATGCAAAAACCATTCATAGCTGCGGCGATGATCTTATCCAGTTGATCAATGATATTCTGGATCTTTCCAAAATTGAATCCGGTTATATTTCTACCGATTTTGTTAACCTGCCATTCCACGAGATCACCACGTTTGTTGAAACAACGTTCAAACATATTTCTGAAAATAAAAACCTCCGGTTCAAGATTGATCTTGATGAAAGCCTTCCCGTAAGTCTTGAGACCGATGCACAGCGTCTTAACCAGATCCTTAAAAATCTTTTATCAAATGCATTTAAGTTTACCGAGAAAGGTGAAGTTAAATTCAGGATCTATGAGGCGAAAAAAGCATGGCGTCAAAGTAATTCGAGCCTCGACAATGCAAAGAAGGTTGTCGCATTTGAAATAAAAGATACCGGTATTGGAATATCCAATGACAAGCAAAATATCATATTTGAAGCATTCCAGCAGGCGGAAGGTTCAACCAGTCGTAAGTATGGCGGTACCGGTTTGGGACTTTCTATTAGCCGCGGTTTGGCAGATCTGCTTGGCGGCTCCATTGAGCTGCAAAGCGAAGCGGGGTTAGGCAGCATTTTTACACTGTATTTGCCGATAGAATACAATCCTGCCATGGTAAAAAGGGAAAAGCAAAGCAACCTGAAGATCAGCGAATACAGATTGGCCGAAGGGGCCGAGGCAAATGTAGAATTACAGTCAGTGCCGACCATCAAAGTTAGTGAAACGAAAGATCTCGATGCCTTAAACGAGATCATCAACGAGATAGGCGATGACAGGAATAACATTATCAGCGGCGACAGGGTAGTGCTTGTAGTGGAGGATGACATCCGCTTTGGAAAAATAATGATCGAGAAAGCCCATGAGCTCAACCTTCGGGTGGTGGTGGCTACCAACTTCGGCAGCGTATTCGACCTCGTTAATAAATATGGCCCGATAGCGGTAACGCTTGACGTAAAACTTCCGGATGCCAGCGGTTGGCGGATACTTGACCTGTTTAAGAATGATTTAAATTTCCGGCATATACCGGTGCATCTTATTTCCGGGGAAGAGAACCGGTTGCTGGCCATGCACCGTGGTGCCAGGAGTTTTCATCTGAAACCTTTAAAAACCGAAGCATTGAACACGTTGTTCAATGACATTGTCCGGTATCATGATATCAGGCAGAAAAGATTATTGATAGTTGAGGACAATGAGTTGGATTCGTCGCAAGTGGCTAAGATACTTGAGAACGGGGACCTGGTCAATATTGAGATCGTCAGTTCAGGCCTGGCTGCCCTGGAACTGATCAGGGAAAATGAGTACGATTGTGTCATTGTCGATTACATGCTTCCCGATATCGGAGGCCTTGAAATGATCACCCGGATGAGTGGTATCAGCAAAGCACTGCTGACGCCGATCCTGATCTATTCGGCCAGGGATTTTTCGCCAAAGGAAAGAACACAGTTAAAACAATATGCAAGCCGCATTTTATTAAAGGATGTCACATCTCTTGACCTGTTGCTCGAAGAAACGGTTATGCTGCTGCATATCGATCATAGGGCTCTTTTGCCGGAAAAGAGAAAACTGATAGAAAACCTCAGATCCAAAAACGATGTGTTGACAAATAAAAAAGTATTGGTGGTGGATGATGATGTCCGTAATTTGTTTGCGTTGACAACCGCGTTTGAACGATATAGTATACGAACCATTACCGCGGAAAGCGGGCAGGAAGCAATGAATATTCTTGATGATAATCATGATATTGATATTGTGCTAATGGATATCATGATGCCGGAAATGGACGGCTATGAGACAACGCAGAAAATACGTCGCGAACATAAAAACACCAGTTTGCCAATTATTGCAGTTACTGCTAAAGCAATGAAAGGTGACCGCGAAAAATGTATTGAAGCGGGGGCTTCAGATTATATAACCAAGCCTGTAAAAATAGACCAGTTGCTGTCGCTTATGAGAGTATGGCTGTATAAATAAGTAACCGATGGAGTCCACCCCAACTCATATACAGCGACCTTTTGTCAAATCGGACATAAAAATCCTTGTCATTGATGACAGGGAGGATAATCTTTTTTCTATAGAAGCAGTGTTGGAAAAAGATCACTATACCGTGGTCAAAGCCAATTCCGGCAGGGCGGCTTTAAAAATTTTATTAAAGCAACATGATTTCTCACTGATCCTGATGGATGTGCAAATGCCGGATCTCAACGGGTTTGAAACAGCAGCGATTATTTATGAAAGAGATAAACTAAAAGACATTCCTATTATTTTCATAACGGCGCATAATTATGACGAAGCCATTATTTTCAAGGGATATAGAACGGGTGGCGTCGATTACATATATAAACCTATTAACCCGGATCTGCTGCGGGTAAAAGTTGGCGTATTTGTAGAGTTGTACAGGAAAAATCATCAGCTCATTCAGCACGAAAAAAAATTGATAGCAGCTAACCGCTCGCTGCAAAGAGAAATAGAAGAAAGAAAAGCTTCCGAAGAAAAGGTAAAATTGCTCAATGGCCAACTGGTGGAGAACAACGCCCATCTCAAGGCTGTCAACGAAGAACTCGACCAGTTTGCCTATGTCGCTTCACACGATCTGCAGGAACCCTTGCGAAAGATCCAGGTATTCAGCGATAAGATCTTGTTGAAAAGTATTCATGATGAAGAGACGGAGAAATACTTCAAAAAAATAATTGGGTCCTCCAAACGAATGCAATCGTTGATAAATGACCTGCTAAGCTTTTCACGACACTCCATGAATTCTTCCGATTTTAAAAAGACGGAGCTGAAAGTTGTGCTCGACGAAGTGGTCAATGAACTGGAGATCGAAATCGAAAAAAGTAAAGCTGTTATCACCATTAAGAAACTTCCGGAAATATGGGGTATTCCAAGTTTAGTACAGCAATTATTCTATAACCTGCTCGGCAATGCATTGAAATTTCGAAAAACTAATATTCCTCCGGTAGTTACTATTTCTTCTGAGAGGAAGAAGGCAGAAGATATCAAATCTCTTTTCAATAACGCCACTTCAGCCAGGTATTATATAATTACGGTGGCAGATAATGGTATCGGGTTCGATGAACAGTACGCCCATGAGATATTCATGGTTTTTAAACGACTGCACAGTTACCACGAATTTGAAGGGTCGGGGGTCGGATTATCCATTTGCAAAAAGATCGTTGAGAAACACAACGGCTTTATCACCGCTTCAAGTGAACCCGGAATCGGGTCCGTATTCACCATCGGTTTTCCGGAGAAGGAACCCGGTAAAGCTGACAAACATCCGGCAACGCTTTAAAGTTTCCTGCCCGTGCAACATTTTGATCTACGCCGCTATCATGCTTGCACATTCTTCTGCACAACTACGGCAAGCTTCAGCGCATTTCCTGCAGTGCTCCATCTCATGTTTTTCACATTCTTCAGCACAGGCGAGACAAATATCCGCACACACCTGGCAGGCAGCGTTGGCATAATTACTTCCCAGGCTCATCAGGTCAGCAGCAGATTTACAGATGGATGCGCATTCCAGGTCCAACCGGATACAGATTGCCAGGCTCGCAACATTATTTTCTTTCAAACAGGAGGAAGCACAGTAATTACACGCTGTTACACATGCAACACAGGCATCTATACAACGTTGGTAAGGATGAAACATAGTTTCTCTTTTTTCAGAACACATCAAAGATTAAACCATTTGTACGGGTGATTTGAGAAATGAAAAGAGGTAATAGTTTCTACATTGTGTGTCGCCCGGGTTTAAGTTTTACTGGCATGAAAATTTCATCTTCATCATTGTTAACCGCATACATAAATTAAAAAATGTATTATGAAAAAACACTTATGGATTTTATTTGCAGGCACACTCGGTTTTACGGCGTGTAATAATGAAGCAAAGGACAGCGTTGAACAAGCTGATTCAGCAAACGAAGCAAAATTGGATTCTCCAACCACCAGGCAGTCAATAGTGGCTGATGAAGAAAGTGCCAATTTCCTGGTAAAAGCAGCGAACGCAGGTATGGCCGAAGTTGAATGTGGCCAACTGGCACAACAAAAAGCGAAGGACCAACGCGTAAAAGATTTTGGTGCGATGATGACACAGGATCACAGCGCAGCGAATGACCAGGTAAAAGCGTTAGCCTCACAAAGAAATATCACCTTGCCTGATTCGGTTAGTGATGACAAGAGAAAAGATAAAGACGATCTGGCTAAAAAAAGCGGGGCCGATTTCGACAAAGCATACATGAAAGCAATGGTTGATGATCACAACGATGCTATCGACTTGTTTGAAAAAGCATCATCAAATGTGAAAGATGCAGAAGTAAAATCTTTTGTAGATAATACATTGCCGAAGTTGCGTCATCACCTTGATTCTGCAAAGGCTGTTCAGAAAGGATTGAAGTAATTTTTTTTTTTAGATCTGTACCCTATTTTTTTTCCTCAGTGTTATAATTAGTCAATAGAAATATTGCATCAGAAAGGGCAAGTATGGAATGCATAACGCCTGGGTGAAAGGTTATTACCTGGTGTTCTGTCGCATCGATATCTCCGTCAGGCGTTGTGATCCTGGCATCACCCTTCAATACCTGGATCGTAAAATAGCCGTCTACTGAATTGTCGGTGATCCGGGCACTGGCCTGTAATGCAGTTATTACGATTGTAAGCCGGTCAGATTTAAAAACGGTAATACCGTTTCGGTCGTTCTTTTCCCAAGCCTTTTCATTTGTTACCTGGTCTACGAAACCGGGAATGTCTATAAATACGTAAGGGGCATCAAGGACTCTGTCTCCTTCAGGCCGGTTTATCGTCGCTTCGTTTCGTTTTATTTCCATTGTTGTTTTTTTAAATTGTTATGGCTAATCGCAATTCATTTATGTAAAAGACAAACAGCATGCCCCACCCGGGAATAGTAAAAAGAAATTCGCTATACAGGTGAATAAACACCAGTTTGCAATAAGGTGAAAAAATGATCCAGCACCTTCCGGGTATAAACCAAACGGACTTTCATCGGGTTATCTTTTTGCGTGATAACGGTTTCGACAGCCATTTTCAGTCCGCGGAAATAAATAGCATAGCAAGCGAATAATTCGTGAATATTTTTTTCCGGAACGGGTGACGCATAGCCGGTGATACCGATCCCCCAGTCGCTTAGAAAAAGAGAAGTGATATTGTTAGCCATTTCCATGGCTACATTCTCTGACACACAATTACAGTCAAGTGCCCGTATGGGTTCCACATTCAAATGCCGTGTTTTTTGTCCCAGGTTATAAGTCGTCATACCACCCTGGAAAAATTGTTGCGCATTTTCTGCGAGTGAAAACATCACCTGCAAGTGTCCTGCTGTTACACTCTCTGCCACCGCCAGCGTTTGCCGTCTGTCCAAGAGTATTGTTTTGATCTTATCAAGTAGGGGGTCAAATTCCTTCTGCCATTCCAGCATACATTAGATTTAGTGCCGTTACCTAATAAACTTTTATGCCAGTTCATTTTTCCTTTCATACCGTCGGTGTTGTTGCTTCTGGCGCTCAAGCTGCCGGCGAGAAACTTTTAATTTACAAGGTCCTGATAATTCCACACCGTATCCAATTGCTGACTAAAATGTGTATATAAATACTCATTTTCTGAGTAATGCTGCTTTAAAAAAATTGGTATTCGTTTTGCTTTTTACAAACTAGATTTTCATAGGATATTGGATTTTAAAAACCGGGGGAGGATTTCTATCCACCCCTTTTTTATTCGCTTGGTGGGAACTTCAAAATTCCATATCCGTCTTCATCACTTCAAAATGAGGTCAGACCTCATTCTCATGCTCCGAAATTTACTTCTGTCAAAACGATGACAATTAGCCTGCAATAGCTCGTGGCTCTTGGCATTTAACGGTTCTTTTATGGCCTATAAGAAATGTTAATAGCTTCATTTTAGGATCTGGAGGCACGGTTTTCGTGCTGTCGGGGAGGAATTTGCTAACCACATTAAAGTCACTATGAATAAACCATTAAGCAACCTTATTTTCATTGTTGTCTGCGTATCTGTCAGTGCGTTGCACTTGTCATTCGGAAACAAGGACATGCACATAAACAAAACGGCAACACAGGCGGCAGCCAATGATTCTGATCAATTGTTAGCCAAAGCCTCGCTGTACGATAGCCTGCAACTGGGTGTGTCTGGTCTATCCCGCGAAGCGTTTGATAATGCAACAAAAGGCTGGGAAAAATTGCGGAGCGAGGGGAAATTGGCAAATCAGTCAATTGTTTCAATTGTTGATTTCAGCCAGTCCAGTGATAAGAAAAGATTATATGTGCTGGATATGGAAAACTACCATGTACTGTTTAATACCCTGGTGGCTCATGGGAAAAATTCGGGTAAAGAATGGGCGACCAATTTTTCTAACCAGCTTTCGTCTTTCAAAAGTAGTCCGGGCTTTTTTATTACCGGTCAAACCTATTCGGGCGGGAACGGTTACTCCTTAAAACTAGACGGATTGGAAAAAGGAATAAACGACAGGGCCCTGCAACGTGCCATTGTGATGCACGGCGCTGATTACGTCGATGAGTCATACATCTCTTCACTCGGTTTTATCGGGCGTAGTCACGGTTGTCCGGCAGTTCCTGCCAAACAGGCGAAAAGCATTATCAATACAATAAAGAATGGAGCAGTTTTATATATTCATGTTCCGGACCAGGCAGATTATTTATCCCGCTCATCAGTTCTGAAAGACAGTTCTGCCAGCTAAACGCTATTCTCCATCAGGAACGCTGAATTCCTGCATGGCTGCAATTTCCTATAAAGATTTGAATTATCTAAATATCGTTTAAGAGATCGAAATGCCCCTTGGGAGTTTCGATCTCTTAAACTTTCCACTATTTCCATCACAACTTGCATTGTTATATAATCCTTAATTTAGCCGCTCATTTGTATTGACTATGCCAAGTAATGCCAACAGACAATTTTTGGATTTTGAAAAACCGGTGAAAGATCTTATCGAAGAGATAGAAAATGCCCGGCACCGGCAGGAGAAAACGAAGATTGATATGAGCGACGTTATCCAAAAGCTCGATCAGAATATTTTGGAAAAAAGAAAGGCGATCACCGAAAACCTGAATAGCTGGCAACGTGTGCAATTAAGTCGCCATCCGGACAGGCCGTATACGATGAAGTATATCGAGAAGATGACCGAGAATTTTGTAGAACTGTTTGGCGACCGGAACGTAAAAGACGATAAAGCAATGGTTGGCGGCTTCGGTTCTTTAAATGGCGAAACAGTAATGTTTATCGGTCAGCAAAAAGGTATCAACACCAAAATGCGGCAAATGCGGAATTTTGGAATGGCCAACCCAGAAGGGTATCGCAAAGCCTTACGGCTGATGCGTCTTGCAGAAAAATTCAATAAAACGATCATTACACTAATAGATACTCCCGGTGCATTTCCCGGGCTGGAAGCCGAGGAGCGGGGTCAGGGCGAAGCCATAGCCCGTAATATTTATGAGATGACCCGTTTAAAGGTGCCGGTTATATGTGTCATCATTGGTGAAGGTGCGAGCGGTGGTGCTTTAGGCATTGGCGTGGGGGATAAAGTGTTTATGATGGAAAATACCTGGTACACGGTAATTAGCCCGGAAAGTTGCTCTTCCATTTTATGGCGTAGCTGGGAAAATAAGGAAGTGGCGGCTGAGCAGCTGCGATTAACAGCAGACAAGATGCTCGGTTTTGGATTAATAGACGGTATTATTCCGGAGCCTATCGGCGGTGCGCACTGGGATTATGATGAATCTGCAAAGATCCTCCGCAACTATCTTGTACCAGTACTGCAGGAATTAAAGCAAAAAACGCCGGACGAACGGGTCAGTGGACGCATAGAGAAGTTTGGAAAAATGGGATTTTGGGAGGAGGTATAATCCTTGCAGTGCAACGTTGACTAATAAATCGTTTAGTCGGTTGAAGGAAGTTTATCATCGTCTGTTTCGTCGCATTACAGGTAGCTATCATCGTTCATCTTTTACAATTTAATATTTACATTATATTTTTAATCGGGTTATGTCACTAAGAGAAAAATTTACCGGGACAGGTATTGCCATCGTTACGCCTTTTCATGCAAATGGAACAATAGATTGGGACAGTTATAAAAAGCTGATCGAATTCTGGATAGACGGGAAGGTGGAGTACCTGGTAGTGTTAGGGACAACTGGCGAAAGTGCAACGGTCCGGGGCGATGACAAGCAACAGGTTTTTTCTTTTGTGAGTAAATCGGTTGCAGGACGACTACCGTTGGTTGCGGGCATTGGCGGTTATGATACGGGTGATGTGCTGAATGGTTTCAAAACCTTTAACCTTGCCGGCTACGATGCTATTTTATCTGTATCGCCCTACTACAGCAAACCCAACCAGGAAGGGCTTTTGCAACATTATAAAGCATTGAGCGATGATACCCCGCTTCCAATAATGATGTACAATGTACCGGGACGAACTGGTCAAAACATGACGGCGGAGACACAATTGCGCATTGCACGTGAATGTAAAAATGTATTTGCTACCAAAGAAGCAAGTGGCAATTTCGACCAGGTCATGCAGATCATAAAATATAAACCTGCTGATTTTATGGTCATCAGCGGTGATGATGGTATTACTTTACCCATGATCGCATTAGGTGCTCAAGGAGTTACCTCCGTGGTGGCAAACGTTTATCCCAGGGGATTTTCTGACATGGTGCGGCTTTGCCTTGCAGGCAATTTTACCGAAGCACGGGATTTACATTACCATTACACCGATATCATTAACTCGCTGTTTGCAGAAGGTAGTCCCAGCGGTGTTAAGGCTTATCTTTCTGAGATGGGACTTTGCCAGAATACGTTTCGTCAGCCGGTATGGCCGGTTAGTACCGGTTTGCATGTAAAGATCCGGGAAATGATGACGGCAAAACATTTATAACGGTTTTGATAGCTGAATTTTCAATTTACTGTTTATGAGAACTACGGTCCTTGTCAGCGTCGGTTTATTACTTACCGTTGTTACCATAGCGCAAAGCACTCTCCGTTTGCAAATCACATCTTTACCGGTTTATCATCCTGCAGGAAGTAGTATTTATGCTGCAGGATCTTTCAACGGGTGGAATCCATCAGGCGAAAATTATAAATTTAAGATTGATAACAACGGCAACTATTATCTTGACCTGGAACTGGATAAAGGTGCTTATGAATATAAAATAACAAGAGGAGGCTGGGCTAACGTGGAATGTAAAAAAAACGGCGCGGGAACCGCTAATCGTCAATTGAATGTAGAAGGTGCTGCCAGGATAGAACTGTCGATTGAAGAATGGGCCGATCGTTTTCCCCCGGCTCCGAAAAAAAGTACAGCCAGTAGGAATGTGCGGGTAATCGATACGGGTTTCTTAATCCCTCAACTGAGTCGTACAAGGCGGGTATGGATTTATCTTCCGGAATGTTATACGGAATGCACTAAACAATTCCCTGTTTTGTACATGCACGACGGGCAAAATCTGTTTGACGATGCCACATCTTATGGCGGCGAGTGGGGCATAGACGAGTACCTGGATTCTTTGGGTGAAAACGCAAAGCAGTGTATTGTAGTTGCTGTTGACAATGGTGGCAACAAGCGGTTGAACGAATACAGTCCTTACGATTTCCAGCTTACCGGTATTGCCGCTTCAAACAAGTCAAATAAAGGAGAAGGAACGGAGTATGTCGACTTCCTGGTAAAGACGCTGAAGCCTTTTATTGATAAAAATTATCGCACTGTAAAAAATAAAGCAAATACGGCCATAGCCGGCAGTTCCATGGGTGGCCTGATCTCGCTTTATGCCGTATTGAAATATCCGCGGGTTTTTGGGGCTGTTGGTGTTTTTTCCCCGGCATTTTGGATAGCCCCTGGAATTTTTGATGATATAAAAGCAAAAGGGAGGAAAGTCAATTCCAAAATTTATTTCTATGCAGGCAAACAGGAAGGTGAAACAATGATACCAGGCATGCTGAAGGCTTACGAACTGATGAGCAAACTGTCCCAGGCAAAAATGCAGGCCGTTATCCGGGATCACGGTGAGCACAACGAACAGACCTGGCGAAAAGAGTTCCCACTGTTTTATGAATGGATCAGCAAAAGTATATCAATTAAGTAGAAAGAAGGCCATTAGCTGGGGAAATGCAAACAGTGCCATTTTAAAGATAACCACGGGTAAATTAAGCTAGATCTTAAAAAAGTTCCGCGGCTACGTTATCCGGATTTTTTGAAGTAACATAAAGCTATCTGTTCCGCAGAGTACAATTAAATACTATTAGAGGCTACACCCTGTAGGTCACTCCTTCCAGGGCCAGTTCTGTATTCGGAAAGATCTCTCTCGCTTCGGTTTCAAACTCTTCCAACGTATCGTACTTGCTGCTGAAATGGCCGATGAGCAATTTTTTATTAGCGGCTTTTTGAGCGATCAGTGCCGCTTGCCGGGTAGTAGAGTGAAATCGCAACTCCGCCCGGTCACGGAAGTTATCAAGGTAGGTAGTTTCGTGGTAGATCATGTCCACGTCTTTTATGTGCGGGATCATATCTTCATTATACTTGGTATCCGCACAGAATGCGTAAGATTTTCCCGCTGGAGCCGCGTCTGTCACCCATTCGTTTCTTATAACTTCTCCGATACTCGAAACAAAGTCTTCTCCGTCTTTTAACCGCTCATAAAAATGCAGAGGAATATTATTTTCCCTAACTGCTTCGAGGATCAGGCGTCTCGGTTTCTTCCTTTCTGAAAAAACAAAACCATAACATTCAATCCGGTGATTAGTACGGAAACATTTGACCGTGTATTTTTCGTTTTCTACTAAAACCCCTTCGTTACGAATGGTATGAAAATGAAGGTCGAAGCAAAGTGTTGTGTCGGCTACCTTCAGTTGCAATTCTATTAATTGCTGCAATGGAGCGGGGCCGATCACATGCAATTCCTGCTGGCGACCGAGTAAGCTAAACGAATTAATGAGACCGATTAATCCGAAATAATGGTCCCCGTGAAGATGAGAAATGAATATATGGGAGATGCGGCTGCGTCGTATCTTATAATTTATCATTTGTATTTGTGTGCCTTCCCCGCAATCAACCAAAAAGCTAAATCCATCCAGTGTTACGACCTGGCTGGTGGGATGCCGGTCAAAAGCCGGTACGGCTGAATTATTTCCAAGGATGGTAACAGCGATCATAAGCGAAGTTAAGCCCCTGTGCCATAAAGGGGAGCTTAGAGAGTAGCTTTTTTTAGTTACTCAAAAGTCATTTGTGCTGACATTAATTTACCGCAAGCGGTTTACCTGCTGAAAGCGATTTCGATTTTTGCAGAATATGAATATTTGCTTTACCGAAGAACAAAATGCATAGCCGGACAGCGAACAGGAAGATGAAGTGTGCGACGCAACGAGGTTGATAGTAGCACTAAAGCTCGGCAAATAAAAGAAAGATTTTGTAGGCATGAGACTAACCAGGAACTTAATGATAGTAATCTAAGCCTTTTTTCAGGCAATGGGGGTGTCTTCTCCGTCCATCAACTCTCTTTCGATATCCTCCAACTGAACAATGTCCCAAGCTTCGCTCTCGGTAGGCGTAACATTTATGAGCTCTAAAAGTTCGATTTTATCAAGAAATTCTTCAACAGGTGCCTGAAGTTCGCAAATCACGAAAGATGCATTATTTTCATAGAAGCATTGGTGAATGGATACCAGCTTTTCGGCAGCAGCACTATCCATATTTTGAATGTCTTTTAATATCAGTACAATGTTTTTAATGTCATTTTGCAGGTACGGACGCAAACATTCATCCAGTTCTTCTGTCATAGTAGCAGAAAGCGAAGGCCCAGGCACAGTGATGGCATGAAATCTTTCTTTGGTATCTATTTTGACTTTCATACAACTTAGTTTATCAACACTCCGTTTATAATAAGGGAGAAGAGGGAACCAAATATATTTGTTAATATTGTAACACAACTAATTATCTAATATGGATAATAATTTTTCAGCGCAGGTAAAGGAGATCATTTCATTCAGCAGGGAGGAAGCGCTTCGCTTGGGGAATGATTTTATTGGTACCGAACATCTCTTGCTCGGATTGATCCGGGAAGGGGATAACACAGCCGTCCGCATACTCAAAAGTTTTAACGTTGATCTTTACGAGCTACGAAAAGAAATTGAACTGGCTGTCAAAGATAAAACCGGTAAGAATATTGCTAATATCAACAGCTTGCCACTTACAAAGCAGGCTGAGAAAGTGATACGGGTAACTGTACTGGAGGCGAAAGCGTTAAAAAGTACGACGGTAGAAACGGAGCACCTGATGCTCTCTATTTTAAAAAATAAGGAAAACATTGCAACTCAAATCTTAAATCAATTTGATGTGGACTACGATCTTTTTCGCCAGGAACTGGGTATAGTAAAATCCAGTGACCCGCGTGCCGAATTTACCGATGAGAATGATGATGATTTCGAAGATGAGAAAAAATATTCGCAGCAAAAAGGGTCAAAGCAAGGTGCTAATGTAAAAAGTAAAACGCCGGTCCTTGATAATTTTGGACGCGACATTACCAAGTTGGCAGAGTCGGGATCTTTGGATCCTATTGTTGGGCGTGATTCAGAAATTGAAAGAGTATCACAGATACTTTCACGCCGTAAAAAGAACAATCCAATTTTGATCGGTGAGCCGGGCGTGGGTAAAACCGCTATTGTGGAGGGTTTAGCGCTTCGCATTGTTCAACGAAAAGTTTCCAGGGTGTTGTTTGATAAAAGAGTGATCTCTCTGGATCTTGCTGCACTGGTAGCGGGTACAAAATATCGTGGCCAGTTTGAAGAAAGAATGAAAGCGATCATGAATGAGCTCGAGAAGAATCGGGATGTGATTCTTTTCATCGATGAGCTGCATACTATTGTTGGTGCGGGTGGAGCAAGTGGTTCACTCGATGCAAGCAATATCTTCAAGCCTGCATTGGCGAGAGGAGAACTTCAGTGTATTGGTGCTTCTACGCTGGATGAGTACAGGATGTATATTGAAAAAGACGGTGCATTGGATCGTCGTTTTCAAAAGGTGTTAGTTGAGCCTCCAAGCGTAGAAGAAACGATCCAGATATTGAACAATATCAAATCGAAATACGAAGATTATCACAATGTGAACTATAACGAAGAATCAATTGATGCTTGTGTGAAATTAAGCGACCGTTATATTACTGATCGCTTACTTCCGGATAAAGCGATTGATGTGATGGACGAAGTGGGCGCCAGGGTACACTTAAAAAATATCAATGTACCACAGAACATTGTAGATCTCGAAAAGAAAATCGAAGATGTAAAGAACGAGAAAAATAAAGTGGTAAAAAGCCAGAAATTTGAAGAGGCCGCTTCATTGCGTGATACTGAAAAACGTTTGGCTGAAGATTTAGATAAAGCAAAACTGGATTGGGAAGAAGAAAGCAAACATAAACGCTACCCGATAGATGAGGAAGCTATTGCTGAAGTAGTAAGTATGATGACGGGAATTCCTGTAAAGCGTATGGTGCAGGCTGAAACAGATAAGCTTCGCAAAATGTCGGATGACATGCGGGAAATGGTAATAGGACAGGATGAAGCTCTTCAAAAAGTGGTCAAGGCGATTCAGCGTAACAGGGTTGGATTGAAGGATCCTAAAAAGCCGATAGGTACATTTATTTTCCTGGGTCCGACTGGTGTAGGTAAAACTGAGTTGGCAAGAGCACTCGCAAGATATATGTTCGACTCTGAAGATGCATTGGTGCGTATCGATATGAGCGAATACATGGAAAAATTTACAGTGAGCCGGTTGATCGGCGCACCTCCGGGATATGTTGGATATGAAGAAGGTGGTCAGTTAACGGAAAGAGTTCGTCGTAAACCATACAGTGTAATATTATTGGATGAGATAGAAAAGGCTCACCCGGATATTTATAATATTTTGTTGCAGGTACTTGATGATGGCCAGTTAACAGATGGTTTGGGCCGCAAGGTGAATTTCAAGAATACGCTGATCATCATGACATCGAATATTGGAGTTCGGCAGTTGAAGGACTTTGGAGCAGGCGTAGGTTTTGCGACATCATCTAGGGTAGAACATGAAGATGAAGCCAACAAGGCGGTTATTGAAAAGGCATTAAAGAAAACCTTCTCACCTGAGTTCCTGAACCGTATTGACGATGTAGTTATATTCAATAGCTTGTCAAGAGAGAATATTTTCAATATCATTGATATCCTGATGAAGGGTGTTATGAAAAGATTGGCTAACCTTGGTTTTAGTCTTACATTAACCGAAGAAGCTAAAGCTTTCCTTGCTGAAAAAGGATACGACGTTCAGTTTGGTGCCCGTCCATTGCACAGGGCCATTCAGAAATATCTGGAAGACCCGCTGGCGGAGGAAATACTGAATATGAATGTGAAAGCGGGTGATATTTTAGAGGCAGGTCTTGATAAGGAAAATAACAAACTCGTGTTTGCATTCAAAAAATCTGAGGCAAAATCGAAAGCATAATAATTTATAAATAATAAATAACGAGGAGTGTTTTTATAAAGCACTCCTTTTTTATTTTTGTCCCTGCATTATGGCAAAAAAAATCATAATAACAATAGATGGATGGTCGAGTTGCGGCAAAAGTACCCTGGCAAAACAACTGGCGAAAAAGCTGGGGTATGTATATGTTGATAGCGGCGCCATGTACCGGGCAATTACCTTATATTTTCTACGTAATCATATAGACTGGACGGATAACAAAGAGGTATATGCTGCACTGAAACAGGTCCACCTTGATTTTCATTTCAATGAGAAAAATGAGACCACCGAGATTTACCTGAATGATGAGAACGTAGAATATGTTATACGTGACCTCGTAATAGCAGAAAAGGTCAGCGATGTGGCGGCGATCAAAGAAGTCAGGTCGTTCTTAGTAGCACAGCAGCAGAAGATGGGTCAGAAAAAAGGCATTGTCATGGATGGCCGCGATATTGGAACTGTTGTTTTTCCAAAAGCTGAACTAAAGATATTCATGACTGCGGATAACGCGGTAAGAGTAGAACGGAGGTTTAAAGAACTCTTCGAAAAGAATCCCAATATAACGATTGAAGAGGTGAAAATTAATCTTGAAATGCGTGATTATATTGATTCGCATCGGGAGGTGAGCCCATTAAGAAAGGCTGATGATGCCATTGTATTAGACAACACCAACCTTACCGAGGATGAGCAATTTCAAAAAGCTCTGGCTTGGGCCAAAGAGAAAAAAGCGCTGATTTAATTATTTTGATTTTTTTACGTCCAGTAGTTCCAGTTCAAATATCAGGGTAGAGCCGCCGGGAATTGTGCCATTATCATTTACACCATAAGCTAAATTATGCGGAATGTAAAACTTATATTTGGAACCAGCAGACATCAATTGCAAACCTTCAGTCCATCCACGTATCACTGCTGACACCGGATAAATCAATGGTTCGCCACGGTTATAGGATGCCTCAAACTCGGTCCCGTTTATTAGCGTACCCCTGTAGTGCGCAACAAAGGTGTCCACGGCCGTGGGCTTAATGCCGGTGCCTTGCGTTATCACTTCATACTGCAAACCGCTGGCTGTTGTTTTGACTTCCGGCCTTTTTCTATTTTTTTCCAGGAATGCTTCCCCTTCCTCGATAGCGGGTTTCGACTTTTTTTCCTGCATTTCGTTCATCAATTTTGTTACGCACATGTTAGCCGCCTGATCATCTAACAATGCTTTTTTGCCTCCCAATATGTCATTGATAGCCCTAGAGACCAGCGCCGTGTTGAGTTTGGTAATACCTTGTTGTTTGTAAAAACTGGCAACACTTATACCAATTGCATAACTCGCTGAATCGTTGAGTGTTTTCAGGCCTGCCTGTGGAGCCACCGGGTTGGCCTTTACGACAGGCTTCGATTTCGACGGTGCCTGGGCAAAAATCATTCCTGTTGCGGCGCATAACATAACTAAAAAAGATACTTTCTTCATGATTAATATTTGTGATGCAAAAGTAACCGCTGACATTCGTATTTCCGAGCGAATAGCTGTTAATTTCATTTGCTGAATTGTTATATTAGCAGGATGGAAACCTTTATACAGGACGTTCAGGTACGGTGGTCAGACCTTGATCCCAATGTACACCTTCGCCACTCTGTTTATTATGATTGGGGTGCTTATTGCCGGATCGCTTTCCTGAGTGGCCATCAACTGACTACTGAACTTATGCAGCGGCTGCAGATCGGCCCAATCTTATTCCGCGAGGAATGTGTTTTTAAACGGGAAATACGCCTGGGCGATAAAGTATCTATTAGTTTACATGTTCTCAAGGCGAAAAAAGATTTTTCGCGATGGACCATTCAGCATACGGTTATGAAAAATGGTGATACTGTTGCTGCAATATTAACTGTTGACGGTGCTTGGCTGGATACTGCCAGGCGAAAATTGGCAACCCCGCCCGCGGAAGTTTTTGGTGTCTTTTCTCAAATGCCATTAGCGGCAAATTTTCAATGGCTGGACGGTGAGTGATTAGGGAAAGGGGGAAACGATTTGATTTTTTCAGGAAACTTTGCCGCGTAGCCATGAACAAGGTTGCGGATGAACAGATTTTCTTTGTAAGGGGTTAAAAAATTCTTTAATTCTTCGGGTTCGGTTATTTGAACGTCCGACGGGATATAGCCCATGCCATAAAAGCTTCCTTCCCATATTAACACGCAGGATTGTTCTTCACCATTCAATCCATTTTCAAGAATAGCAAAAGAGGGTTTCGTCGCAAGGGAAGTGACAGCTTGTTGTACCCGGACATTATATAAAGCAGCATCTTCCTCATGTTCACAAGCACCATAGCAGTGTTTTCGTGCAACGCCCTCACAAACTGAGGCATCTCTTTGTATAAAACAAAGCTTTGGGCAAAGATTGAAATCCCGGATAAGTGATCGAAGTATTGAATGACCATCGGCGAGATAGTGAAACGTGTGAACAGGTTTCAGTTGTTTCTTGTTTTTTTCGATGGCCAGCCGGTAATAGCCATTCTGATCTTCGTATAAAAAAATACCATAAACCCTTTCTGCACTTTTTTGGGAATAGTTAAAAACGGGCCACAGCTTTTTAATTTCAGCGGATTCCAGGATATGTGCCATCAGTTCAGTAGCACAGGGCTGGCAACTGATGGCATAAGTATGGCGCAAAAAATTTTGCTTTTGCCGGCTTTCCGAATTATTGCTGAAGTGGCTGTTTACCCGGTAACGAATATTTTTTGCTTTCCCTACATAAATGATTTTTCCTTTTTCATTATGAAAATAATAAACGCCTGGCGTATATGGCAGCTGATCAAAATGTTCTTTTGGAACGTTGGGGGGTAATATTTGTTCTTTCGACCTCCCCGATAAACTTTTCTCAATAATTTTCTCTTTATCGTTTTGCAGGAGCAATTGAAAAACTTTTACCGTAGCATCTGTGTCCCCACCGGCTCTGTGCCTGTCTTTTATAGTTATATCAAGCGAATGGCAAAGATTCCCAAGGCTATAAGATTGAAAGCCGGGAAATATCTTCCGGCTCAACCTAACGGTGCAAAGTTTCCTTGTGTTGAGATCGTAATTGCTTGCTGCCAGTTGGCTTTTTACAAATGAATAGTCAAAGTTTACATTGTGTGCAACAAATATTTTATCATGTAGTAAATAAAAAATCTTTTCCGCTACTTCTTCAAATGGCGGTGCATCCCTGACCATGTCATCGGTGATGCCCGTCATGGATTGTATGTAATATGGGATCGGCTGGCGTGGATTGATCAGCGTTTCAAATGTTTCTACCACTCCATCGCCATCAAAGACATGGATGCAAATTTCGGTAATACCGTGAGCGGCGGCAAAGCCACCCGTAGTTTCTATGTCAACAACAGCATACATCAGAAGGAAATATAAATTTCGGTTTATTTATTTAAAAAGTCGTGTATCAAATTCAAATAATGTAGATGAAACAAGGGCACATTTTTTAAAGTCAGGGTGTAAAGGGTTGATCAGGAAATTATACTCTTCTGGAATAACAGCGGAAGGTACTTTAAGCATAAGAGCATTTTTATTTTGCAGAAATTCATTGCCAATGAAGCGGCAATATTCAATATCATGCTGCCATCCTGCTTTCAACGAGTTGATTGCGAGTGATGGAGTAAAATTTTCGGGGACTTTTATCTTCATTAAACGGTTAATAACAATTTCTTCATAAGAAGATTGGTAAATAAGCAGTTCGAGCAGGGATAGCGAAATAGTACTACTGGTATAAACAACTGCAAGGCCAGAACTGTTCCACCGGCCGCCCCATTTTTTTGCCCCCTCGCCTGATATATCGTGACTAAAAACTTGTTTGGTAAAACGATAAACTATCATATAATAATGCCATGTTGCATTCGTCCGAGTGCATTGATGTGTTCCTGTATTCCGTCTCCGCTTTGCAGGTCTGTAAAACTTAGTAGAACGCCCAACATTGGCTTATCTCTTTTTAACCACCTGTAAAAAGCTTCGGGGCTGGTAAATGTATCCAGGCCCATCTCAATTAGTTCCTGCATTTTCAAAATGCGATCCACATAAATACCTTCAAATGATTTGTTATCTTTTGAATAGCGTTGTAGTGTTTTTTCGGACAGGTGCAGGATAGATGCCCATTCCTTCTGCGTAAACGGGACTTTATTAGCGATTTTGTCAAACTTCTTGTAAGAAAAATCCTGTATTGCAGGTAGTATCTTTACACTCCTGTATAGGGCAATGGGTTCATGCACCTTATCGGTATTTGCATCACCAGGGCTATATTTTTTTTGAGTTGCCTTTTTTTTCATAACCGGTCATTTGTCCCCCCAATTTACGACATTTGTCTTGATATTTAAAAATTAAAAAATAGCCATACAGGTCCATTATGAACCAGGCAAAATTAGACATGTTTCGAAACAGGCTTGCAAAAGTGTTTCGGCATACCGGGAAGCAGGCAAAGAAATTGCAGGTAACATGTTACCGGGTATACGATCACGATCTGCCGGAATTTCCTCTCTGTATTGAATTTTATGATAATAAATTATATGTAGCTGAGTATAAGCGCCGCCATAATATGACTGAAGAAGAGCATGATGAATGGATGGAAAGCACCCTGGATGTGATCTGCGAAGTACTGTCGGTAGGAAAGGAAAATATTTTTTTAAAACTTCGCCAGCGAAAGCCTGGGAGACTCGGACAGTACCAGAAGCTTGACGAGGTGCAGCACGAGTTCATTGTCGAAGAAAATGGGTTGCAATTTATAGTTAACCTGAGCGATTATTTGGATACGGGATTATTCCTGGATCACCGGCTAACGAGAAAAAGAGTGAGAAATGAGGCCGATGGCAAAAAAGTGTTGAACCTGTTTGCTTATACGGGTTCGTTTTCTGTATATGCAGCCGCCGGCGGGGCAGACGAAGTAGTTACAATTGATTTGTCAAAAACATATTTGACGTGGGCGGAAAAAAATTGCCAATTGAATGGATTTTCTAGTGACAGCAAGTATAAGTTTGTTCATGCGGATGTGGTGCAGTATCTAAAAAAAATGACGGGGGCTTATTTTGATTTAATAATAATGGATCCGCCGACTTTTAGCAATAGCAAAAGAATGGAAGATTTCCTGGATATTCAACGTGATCATGTGGAACTAATTAATGATTGTATGACTGCATTGAATCCGGAAGGAATTCTTTATTTCAGTACTAATTCCCGCAGGTTTATAATGGATACTGAAAATATTAAAGCAGGCGCTATAAAAGACATTACTAAGGCCACTACGCCGTTTGATTTTGAAGGAAAATTATTTCGGTGGTGTTACTGGTTAACCAAATGATACATTTGCTAAACAAGATGTCCCGCACAAACGGGACATTTATAATTATACAGTGATAATTTAGGCAGCGATCATAACGTCTTTAGCACATCATTCATATTTCTTACTGCATCTGCACTTTTATTAAATTCGGCCAGTTCAGCTTCATTCAATCCAAAGTCAAGAATTTTTTCCCATCCGTTTTTCCCAATGATAACGGGCACGCCAAGACAAATATCTTTTTGGCCGTATTCACCTTCTAATGCTACGCAGCAAGTAAACAATTTTTTCTCATCTCTAACGATCGCTTCTACTAATGCTGCTCCGGCCGCACCGGGAGCATACCATGCAGAGGTTCCGATCAGCTTTGTAAGTGTAGCACCTCCAACCATGGTGTCAGCAACAATTTGCTTCTGCTGATCAGCGGCTAAAAATTTTGTAACCGGGACGGAATTCCACGTTGCTAGACGGATCAAAGGAATCATGGTCGTATCACCATGTCCACCTATAACCACGGCGTTGAGATCAGCAGGGCTGCAGTTTAAATGCTGGCTTAGCTGGTAGCGGAAGCGGGCACTATCCAGGGTGCCACCCATGCCAATGATCCGGTTCTTAGGTAAGCCTGTTGATTGCAATGCCAGGTAAGTCATTGTATCCATGGGGTTGCTGATCACGATGATAATTGCATTGGGGGAATGTTTCAAAATATTTTCAACAACACTTTTTACAATGCCTGCATTCACGCCGATAAGTTCTTCACGGGTCATACCTGGTTTGCGCGGAAGTCCCGAAGTAATTACTACCACATCGCTGCCGGACGTTTTAGAATAATCGTTGGTTGATCCAATGATCTTCGTATCAAATCCCAGCAATGCGGCTGTCTGCATAATATCTTGTGCTTTGCCTTCGGCCACGCCTTCTTTGATGTCCAATAAAACCAATTCAGTAGCCAATTCCTTACGGGCAATATTATCGGCACAAG
>WUUC01224313.1_pt1 | contig 23792 bp, 17 predicted proteins | sample 6278441 | NCBI WGS metagenome assembly WUUC01 (sample SAMN13675441, study PRJNA597444) | soil metagenome | isolation source: soil | place: USA: Washington | collected 2017-10 | reverse complement strand
CGTCGGCCACGACGCGGACGCCGCGGCTGCCGCTCTCCGACGGCGGTTTGAGCACCACCGGGTAGCGCTCGGCGGCCCAGTGCTGCGCCGCCGCCGGGTCGACGGCCGCCAGACAGGCGGGCTGGCGGATGCCGTGCCGGCCGAACAGCGCCCGTTGCAGCACCTTGTTGCGCGAGACGGTGGCCGCGTGCAGGCCGGGTCCCGGCAGCCCCAGCTCCGTGGCGACCAGCGCAGCCGTCATGATGTGCGGCTCAGCGAAGCCCACCACCGCCGCCGGACGTTCCTCCGCCACCGCCTGGGCCGCGGCGGTGAACCAGCCCTCGTCGCGGGGCCCGACGGCAGCCGGGATCGGATAGCGGCGGTCGTCGGGCTGCCAGCGGTCCGCGATGTCCGGCGCCGCCAGCGAACCCTCGAAGTCGACCACGGAGACGGCGAAACCGCGATCGTGGGCGCGCTGCAGGTAGGGGCGGCCCATCAGCCCCATGCCGATCAGCAGCAGCCGGGGTCGGACACCGTTGCTCATCTGTTCCTCCAGGTGTGCGGTTTCAGGTATTCACCGGCGTGGTAGACCAGCGGTGCGAGGTGTTCGCCGGCCCGGTGCTCGCCCGACTCCACCGTGCAGACCACGATGGTGTGGTCACCGGCGGGCACCCGGGCGCTGATCCGGCAGACCGCCCGGGCCACGGCCCCGTCCAGCAGCGGCACCCCGCCCGGCCCCGGGGTCCACGCGCCGTGCGCGGCCAGCCGGTCGATACCGCGGGTGGCGAACACCCGGGCGACCGGCGCCTGATCAGCGCCGAGCAGGTGCACCGCGACGACCGCCGCGGCCGAGACAGCCGGCCAGGCCGAGGAGTGGTTGGCGACGCAGAACGACACCAGGGGCGGGTCCAGCGACACCGAGGTGAACGACGTCGCGGTGAACCCGGTCGGACGCGAGCCCGGCACCGTGACCACCACGACGCCCGCGGCGTGCCGGCGCAGCAGCGACCGGAACAGTTGCTGGTCGACGACCGTCGACGTGGTCACGGGAACCTCCTTCAGGATCGCCGCAGCCCGCGGCGGCGCAGCAGGGGTTCGACCGAGGCGTCGCGGCCCCGGAACGCCCGGTAGGCCGCCCTCGGATCGACCGACCCACCGACCGCCAGCAGGGCTCGACGGAAGGTGTCCCCCGCGGCCCGCAGGTCGCCGGAGCGGTCGGTGAACCAGGCGACGGTGTCGGCGGCGAGGATCTCCGACCACACGTAGCTGTAGTAGCGGCCGCCGTAGTCGCCGAAGAACACGTGCATGAAGTAGGTGCTGGAGTACCGGGGCGGGATCGCCGGGTGCGCCAGCCCGGCCCGGGTGAGGGCAGCCTGCTCGAACGCGTCGGCGTCGGTGATCCGCTCGTCGGCGGTGATGCTGTGCCATTCCAGGTCGATCAGTGCCGCGGCGAGGTGCTCGCAGGTGAGATAGCCCTGGTTGAAGGTGCTGGCCGAGCGGATCCGGTCGATGGTGGCCGCCGGCAGCGGCTCGCCGGTTTCGACGTGCACCGCGTAGTTGCCGACGATCTCCGGCAGCATCGCCCACATCTCGTTGACCTGGGCCGGATACTCGACGAAGTCGCGGAACACGTTCATGCCGGAGCCGGACGGGTAGGTCACGTCGGACAGCAGCGCGTGCAGGGCGTGCCCGAACTCGTGGAACACCGTGACCACCTGGTCGAAGGTGAGCAGAGTGAGCTCACCGGGCGCCGGCTTCGGGATCGCGAAGCTGTTGCAGACCACGGCGTTGCGGCCGGTCAGCCGGTTCTGCGGGACAATCGCGTGCGACCGGGCACTGCCACGCTTGCCGTCCCGGGCGTACGGGTCGAACAGGTACGTGCCCAGCGGCGAGCCATCGGTGTCGCGTACCTCGAAGACCCGGCAGTCCGGGTGGAAACCGGGTAGGTCCCTTCGCTCGGTGAAGGACAGCCCGTAGGCCCGGCCCGCCGCGTGGAACACTCCGCGGACCAGCACCGAGTCCAGTTCGAAGTAGGGGCGCAGCGCCTCGGAGTCCAGGTCGTACCGTTCGGCCCGGACCCGCTCGGCGTAGAACGGCCAGTCCCCCGCCTCGATCGGCTCCCCGGCGAGGGCCTGCAGGTCGGCCAGCTCCGCCCGGGCGTTGGCGGCGGCGGCCTCGGCCATCGGCCGGAGCAGCGCGGCCACGGTGTCCGGGTCGCCGGCCGTCTCGCCCGCGGTGACCCAGCCGGCGTACGTGTGATGGCCGAGCAACCTCGCCTGTTCGGCGCGCAGCCGGGTGGTTTCCAGGACCAGTTCCCGGGTGTCGTTGGCGTTGCCGCGCCGGCCACGGGACAGCGAGGCCGTCATGAGCCGCCGGCGCAGGTTCCGGTCGGTGAGCCGGCGAAGATACGGGTGGCCGGTGGCGAAGGCCGGCGGAATCAGGTACTTGCCGGACAGCCCCCGCTGCTCGGCGGCGTGCCGGGCGGCCGCGATGTCACCGGGCCCCAGCCCTGCGAGCTCCTCGGCGGTGTCGACGACCACGGCCAGCTCGGCGGTGTCGGCCATCAACCGCTTGTTGAACTCGGCCGCCAGCACAGCCAGCCGCTGACGGATCTCGGCCAGCCGGGTGGCCGCCGCTTCGGCCAGACCGACGCCGGCCCGCCTCATCCGATCGTGGCACCGCCTGACCAGGTAGGCCTCTTCGGCGTCGAGGCCGGCGGCGTGCTCGAGCACCGCGGTGATCCGGGCGAAGAGCCGCGGGTCGGTCTCCCTGCGGGTCCGGTACGCGGCCCAGCGGGGGGCGAACTCGGCTTCCAGGTCGAGCAGCTCCGGCGTGCCCTGGGCACCGACCACCGTCTGGAACGTGGCCATCACCCGCTCGGCCTGCTCGCCACAGCGTTCCAGCGGCACGAGAACGGTGGCGAAGGTGGCCGGTCGGGGATCGGTGACGATCGCGGTGAGCTCGGCGTCCGCGGCGGCGATGGCCCGGTCGAACGCCTCCCGGTAGTGCTCGGGTCGGATGTCGGCGAACGGCGGCAGGTCGAAATCGCCCAGCAGCGGGTTGGTTCCGACGGCCGGCGCCGCCACGTCGGTCGCCATCACGACTCGACCGAGGATCCGGGCGTCCCGACCTTCGCCTGCTCGGAGATGGTCGGATGCTGGGCGCCTTCCACCCGGTTCTCGGGTGTCATGGTCTCCTCCTCGGTGTCGGCGGCGGTATCGGCGGCGGTCTCCCGCGTCCGGATGAAGGGCCGGGCGATCAGCGGCAGCAGGCTCAGCCCGGCGAGCAGCACGAAGGCCCAGCGCAGGCCCCACAGGTCGGTGGTGCCGCCGACCGCCGGGTGCATCACCGCGATGAAAACGGTCATCACCAGGTTCTGGAACGACAGCACCGTGGCCCGGATCTTGCGGACCACCATGCGGTTGAGCACGTCGGAGGTGTGCGGCCGGATGGCGGCGCTGAGTGCGGCGATGAGCAGCATCGCGAGGTAGGCCGTCCACCAGGTACGGCTGACCGCGACGACGACGAAGAACGCCGCGATGACGACGGGGACGGCGGTCAGCCAGGCCCCCAGCCACCGGTCGGCGATGACCTTCACGCCGTAGCGGGAGCCGAGCAGCGCGGCCAGGCGCAGGCCGGTGAAGAGCAGGCCCAGCCAGCCGACGGACACCGAGAACGACTGGATGGTCGGCTGGAACAGCACGAACGGCACGAAGAACGCGGTGCCGGAGATCAGCGCCGCGTAGCCGACGATACCGAGCACCGGCGGGTGCGAGCGCAGGTAGCGTCCGGCGAAGGCGAGGGTGGCCACGTAGCCCTGGCGCTCCTCGTGGTCGTACGGGACCTCGCGGGTCCGGAACACGAAGATCAGGGAAGCGGCGGACAGCACCGCGGTCACCGCCATCGGCAGGGCCAGGCTGACCGCGGCCAGCAGGCCACCGACGACGCTACCGGCCGCCTGCGCACCCTGGATGATCTGGTACGAGTAGCTGGCGATCTGCGGCCAGTCGTCCTCCCGGCCCGCCTTGACGGCGCTGTCGTAGAGCAGGGCGGTCTCGGTGCCGGACGTCATGGCCGTACCGATCGCCCAGAACAGGTAGCCGGCCGCCACCCCCCAGAAGCTCGGCACGACGGCGAGTGCGCCCAGTCCCCCGGCGAGCAGCACCGTGCCGCAGATGAGCGTGACCCGCCGGCCGAACGTGTCGGCGAAGACCCCCAGCGGCACGTCCGAGACGGCCTGCACGATCCAGCCGGCTCCCGCGATCAGATAGACCTGCGTGAGGGTCAGATGGCGGTCGGTCTGCAGGAAGACGATCCAGATGGGCATCCACAGGCTCACGTTGGTCAGCGCCTGCCACCAGTAGATGCGCCGGATGTTCCGGGCGAACGAGGGATCGCTCACCGCCGTCGTGCTCGACTCAGTCATGGGGGTCCCAACCTCGGGTCAGTGGGTGTACATCGGAACCTCGGCGCGGCGCAGTCGCACCACGCGGCGCCGCCAGTCGTTGTAGAAATCGTCGTGACCGCCCTCGCCGGCGAGGTCGTCACGCACTCGCTCGACCTCGGCGACCCGGGCGTCGACCACCCGCACGAGCGGTTCCGGCAGCCGTCCGATGTGCTCGTCGAACAGTTCACGGTCGGCGAGTTGCCGGGCCTCCCAGCCGAATGCCATGCCTTGCTCGAACTCGGGCCGGAAGTCCGCCGGTACGGCGCGATGGAAGCGCCGGTAGTCCTCGGCGCGGTCGAGCCAGCTGAACGCCACACCGGTGCCGAGACCGCTGAAGCTGTCGCCGCGGTATGCCGCCGGCACCCGCAGGATCGAGCGGCTCGCGCCCGCCGCGTCGCCCATGTGGACGAACCAGAGGCTGCGGCCGTAACCCTGGTACCACAGGTGGGTCGCCGGGACGTCGCCGCGCCGGATGTCGGTGGCGCGGATCCGCCGGCCGGCCGACATGAACCCCTGCCGGAAGCCGATCCCTTCGTAACACAACAGCCGGTACCGCGCATCGAGGCCGGCCACGACCCGGGCCACCCGGCCGGGGCGGCCGCGGTAGAACGTGCCCAGCCACCAGCCGAGGCCGACGTAGTTCTGGTACAGAGTCGCCGGCGACAGGTGCCTGGCGAAGTCCTCGAAGGCGCGCAGGTCGCCACCGGTGCGCATGGTCAACGGTCCGAAGCCCATCGCCGCGCCCTCGAAGAAGAACGGCCGGAAGTACCGGGGCACCTCCGCCGCACGGGCCCGCACCTCGGCCACGCCGGCACCGGCAGCCAGCACGTTGTAGCCGGACAGGAAGGTGTTGGCGATGTCGGTGGTGCGCCGCGCCGCGACCTCGTCGGCGAACGGGAAGTCAGCGGTGAAGCCGCGCAGGAAGCCGGGGTCCCGCTGGGTCAGTCTGGCCACCGCGCGGGCCCGCAGGCGGGCGATGTGGGCACGCGCGAAGGGCGCACGGACACCCGCGGTACGGGAGTCCGTGCACCCTTGCGGACGCGAAGTCTGCGTCATTACGCCTCGTTGGCGCACATGTAGACCGTGCCGACCTCAACGCCGTCCGGCGTGTAGAGCGGCGTGCGGTCGGTCGACTCGAACCGCGAGCCCTTGGGCGGCAGGCGGTAGAGCTGGCCGGCCATGGTGATCGGCTTGGTGTTGTGCAGGGTGCCGATCGGGGTCTCCATCGTCAGGTACAGCTTCTGCTCGCTGAGCACACCCTGCTCGAGGGCGCGACCGGCGGGGATGTGGGCGGCGCCCAGAATCGGCCGGCCGTCCGGCGAGCTGATCGCGCCGCCGAGGACGTGCACCTCCTCGCCCGGCCACAGCTCCTCGCTCCGGCCGACCAGGTCGAACCGGATGATCTCGAGGGACAGGTCGACGCTGCCGTCCTCGTTCACCTCCGGCTCGTGGACGATGAACTCGGTCGGGCACGCCGTCTTCAGCAGGATCCGCTCCGAGCGGCCGTCGGCCAGGAACAGGCCGATCTCCGACTCGGCGTAGTCCAGCTCCATGACAGTGTCGTAGGTGGTGACCTTGGGGGTCATCGCAGTGGACATCTCGCAACCTCCGTGAACGTTCGGGCCGTGTCGCCCTATGCCTTAAGTTTCGGCCGCCGGCCCCGTTCCGGGCTCGACCATTCTTGCGGCAAGGAACGCATACCGTTCCCGTTCGGTCCGCAACCGACCAAAGCGATAGAGGCCAGGATGATGGCCTGTGCAACAACTTGAAAGTCCAGGTCAGGAGCCCATTGACGAACCTGTTCCTCGACCGTGAGCAGAGCCAGAACCGGGGCGGCGAACTCGGAGGAGATGAATACGCCGTGCCGGCGCTGAATGGCGAACAACTCGGCGGTGAAGGCGCCCACCCGGAAATCGCGGGCGGGCAATCGCCGATGGGCTGCGATCAGTTCGGAGATCTCGGCGGTGAACGCCTCGGTGTCCAGCGTCTCGGGCAGCCGCACCGCGCTGCGCAGCACGCTGTCCGCGCTGCGCCTGCCGTTGCCGAAGCTGAGCCCGATGAAGAACTCGCTGAACTGGCGGCGGGTGTGGTCGGACAGCTGCACGGCGAACCCGGCGTCGACGATGTTGAGGGTGCCGTCGTCGTCCCAGGCGAAGTTGCCGGCGTGCATGTCGAGATGGACGAAGCCGGATCGGAAGATCATGGTGAACACGGCCTCGAGCAGCCGGACGGCGCTGGTGGTGCCGTCCCGGACCGGGCGGTCGGCGGCGGCGAACGCCGGCAGGTACTCCATGACCAGCCGATCATGATCGCCGGCCGCGAGGTGCGGTTCGGGCAGCCGGACCGGCAGGTGTGCGAGGGTGCGGCGCAGTTCGGCCAGGTTGCGGCCTTCCCGTTCGAGATCGACCTGCATCTCCGTGGCGGTGGCGAGGAAGTCGACCATCTCGCGTACCGGCAGCTCGCGCAGGGGCGGCAGCCAGGCCACCGCGCGGGCGGCCCGGCGGGCGTTGGCGGCGTCGAAGCCCAGCCGGCCGGCCACCTCTTTGCGCCGCACCTTCACTGCCAGCCGCCGGTCAGTGGCTGCGACCAGGTAGACCCCGGCGATGCTGCCGAAGCCCAGGGGGCGTACCGGTTCCCGCAGCGGGCCGAGCCCGGCCCGGTCGATGCTCTCGCGGGCGTCGGCGACCGGCAGCGGCCGGCAGTCCTCGCGGAGCCGGCCGAGCGCGTTGCGTGCCCGCTCCCCCAGCAGGTCCCGCCGGGTGCTGGCGAGCTGGCCCATCTTGACGAAGGCGGGCCCCAGGTCCTGCAGCAGGTCGGGCACGTACTGCCAGGTGTCGAAACGGCGGCGTTCGCCGCGGGCGGCGGCGGCCAGCCAGCCGGCGCCGACTCGCACACCGAAGCCGGCCAGGTGCCGGCCGTACCGCAGATATCCGACGGCCTTCATGCAGGCCTCCGGCGGGCCGGGCCGGTCTCCAGCCGGCGCAGCTGCACCAGCTCGTGATCGCGTTCCGGCGCCGGTTCGGCGTACCGCTGACGGTACTGCGAAGGCTGAGTGCCGTAGAGCTTCTTGAAGCTGCGTTCGAAGTTGCTCAGATCCCGGTAGCCGACCTCGGCGGCGATCGCGGTGACAGTGCGGTTGGTCTGCAGCAGCAGCTTGCGGGCCGCGGTCATCCGCAACATGATCAGGTAGTCGATGAAGCGGCGACCGGTCTCCTGCCGGAACTTGCGGGAGAAGTGGTAGCGGCTCATGTAGACGGCACTGGCGACCGAGTCCAGGGACAGGTTCTGATCCCAGTAGTTCTCCTTGATGTAGGACACGGCGAGGGTGATCCCCTCGTAGACGCTGCCGTCGACCGGGACGGCGGGCTCGAATCCGATGCGCCCGGCCGGCTCGACCACCCGGGGTCGCCGGTGTGCGGGTTCGGGCCGCTCCCGGACCGGGCGGCCACGCGGGTACGACAGCACCTGGGCGACCAGCGTGGAGACGGATTCGGCGGCCTCGTCACCGATGGTCCCCGCGCCGGTGACCGCCGTCGTCAGGGACGCGTTGACGCCGTCGGCCACCGGTACGCCGCCGAGCGCGCCGATCACCACGCGCAGGTGGTCGATCGCGGTGGAGGCGGGCCGCGCTTCGCCGTACGAGATGAGCCCGCAGGGTTTGCCGGACACGGTACGGGTGTCGAGCGAGTCGAGCAGGGTCTTGATCGTGCCGGAGTAGGAGCGGTTGCGTTCGCGGAAGACGACCACGACCGCGTCCACGGTGGCCTGCTCGATCGGCGAGCCCGGGGTCAGCAGGCGCACCTCGGCGCCGCCGTCGACCAGGATCTGCCGCACGTGCCGGATGAACCGGCCGGCCCGGGGTTCGCCGCCGCGGCAGTCGCCGATGAGCAGCACGGACAGATTCGTCATCAGGCCGCCACCTCCGCCACCGCAGGCCGGCTCGCCGGCTGGACGACGGGTCGCCGCACCGCGGCGACCACCACGGACCCTTCGGCGCCCGGCAGGTCGGTGACCACCGTGGCCACCCGCAACGGGCCTGCCGTCAACGTGCACCAGCCATGGTCCGGGGAATCCTCCAGCCGCAGCCGGACCGGCCCGGTGGCGCCGAGTTTGCGCAGGCTCTCGATGGCGGACCAGACCCGGGTCGCACTGGCGTCGTAGTCCTCGCCGCCTGCCGCCGCGATCGTCGCGGCGAGCTCGCCGTGCTCGGCACCGAGCATCCCGTCCCAGATCGTCCGGTCCCGGTGGGTGACAGTCTCGAGGTCTGCCCCGACCGGGGCATCGCTCATCACGACCAGCGTGTAGCGACCGCTGTGCGACAGCGTCACCGGGTCACCGGAGAGCAGTTCTGGCCGTCCGTCGGGGCGATGGGTGAGCGTCTGAGTTCCCTCGGACGCCGCGGTGACGGCGAGCTGACCGCGGTCGTGGCGTTCGGCGCCGGAGGTGTCCGCCAGCGCGAGCCGGACCGCGGCGCCGGCGCCCCAGCGCAGGCCGAGCATGCGCTCGAGGTAGGCGGCACGCAACTGCACCGGCCAGCCGCGGGCGACCGGCAGCTCGTCGACAGCGCGCAGCCGCAGCCCGGCCCAGGTCTCCATGGTGGCGCCCGAGTCGTCCCGGATGGTCAGGTCGAACACGAGATCGCGGTCGCCCCGGCCGCGTTCGGCGGACTCGACGTCGAGCGCTGTGGTCGGTGCCGGACGCCAGAACCGCACCTCGTCCGCGCCGGCCGGCAGGACCCGCCGGTGCGGGATCGCGGCTTGCGCGGCGTGCAGCGCCGCGTCCCGGGAGGCCAGGTCGCCGAGCAGAAGATCCTGCGGCAGGTAGTCGACGAACCAGCGGCCGCCCTGGCCGGCTGCCACGTCGGCGCGGCAGCGGGAGCTCTCCAGCCGGCGGAAGCCTCGGACCAACTGGAACTGCGGCCCGTGGAAGAGCAGGTCGCGGTAGAGGGCCGCGACCACTTCGTCGCCGCCGGCCAGCGCCGGCGGGCGGCCGCTCCGTTCGGCGGCCGGCCGGCCGAGGTCCTCGTCGAAGGCGTACGTCGCCCGGAAGTGCTCGGCGGCGAAGTCGGTCTCCGCACTGCGGATGCACACGTCCACCTGTCCGTCCGGGCGGGCGAGGCCGGCGATCTGAATCCGCAGCGAGCCGTCGGCGGGTACCGAGATCGCCCGGTTCAGCCGCAGGTCGCTCACCCGGGACACCATGTCGCCGCCGGTCAGCGCCTTGGCGACCTGTGCCATTGCTTCCAGGCCGGCGACCATGGGGAACAGCAACGCACCGTCGAGAGCGTGCTCGGTCAGGTAGCGGTCGGTCTCGCCGGAAAGAGTCGCCTCGGCGACCAGTTCGATGCCCGGGTAGCGGACCACCGGCTTCTCGATGAACCGCAGGAACGGCAGATCGTCCTCGCGCATCGGCAAGGTCCGCGCGGCCAGCCCGAAGCGGCCGCTGACCACCGGCGCCACCTCGGTGTCGGCGCCGATCAGGCCGAGGAGCACGTCGATGCCGGCTTCCGGGGCGATCGGGCGGACGCCGGCCCGGCTGAGCGACTCCAGCACACCCAGCTTGGCGCCCATGCCGACGCCGGACCAGACCGACCAGTCGACCGAGAGGCTCTTGCAGCCGGGGTGCTCGGCAGCGAAGGCTTCCACGTCGGCGCGGACCCGCTCGTTGGCGACGGCGTAGTGGCCTTCACCGCGCATCCCGGTGCGTCCGATGACGGAGCTGAAGACCACCAGAAGGCGCAGCTGAGCCGGGTCCAGGGCGCCGAGCAGGTGGCGCAGGCCGTCGACCTTGGTCCGCCACGTCGTGCCGATGGCATCCGGGGTCAGTGCGCCCAGCAGTGCGGGCTCGTTGACGCCGGCGGCGTGCAGCACGCCGGTCACCGGGCCGGTCGCCTGCTCGATCCGGGTGATCGCCGCGCGCAGCGAAGCCGGCTCGGTGATGTCGGCGCTCTCGTAATGGACGCGGATGCCGGCGGCGCGCATCCGGTCCAGATTGGCGGCGAGTTCGCCGTCGGCGTCGACGCTGGAGCGGCCCACGACGGCTACCCGGCTGCCGAAGGTCCGGCCGAGCGCCAGTGCCGCCTCGGCGCCGATGCCCTTGCCTCCCCCGGTGACCAGGATGGTGTCGTCGGCGCCGACCCGGCGGGCCTGGCCGCGGATCGGGGCCTGGACCAGCCGTGGCACCAGCACCCGGCCCCGCTCGAAGCGCAGTTCCTCGAAGCCGTCACCGCTCTCGCACTCCCGCCGCACCAGCCTGCGGTCCTCCTCGGTCGCCGCGGCCTCCAGCCCGGCGGTGTCCAGCAGCCGGACCGGCAGGTCGGGCCGCTCCACGTGCAGCGTCCGGACCAGGCTGGCGGCGCCACCCGCCTGGCACACCACGACCCGGCGCACCGCGGGATCGTGGGCGACCTCGGCCAGCCGGGCGATCGCCCGGACGGCGTCCTGTTCGCTGGTGATCTCGTCGAGCGCCAGCACCACGCCGCTGGCGGCATCGAAGGAACCGCGGTCCTTGTCACCGAAGACGGCCCGGACCGCCGGCGGGCAGTCCCCGAGGATCGTCCACGCGACCGCACGGCGCGGGCCGCCACGGCGGCGCGGCACCCAGTCGACGGTGAACGCCCGGACCCAGTCGTCGACGCCGGGTGCTTCCTCGGGCAGGCCCAAGGCACCCGCCTCGGGGCTGCGTTCGAGCATCTCGACCAGTTCGCGGACGTTTCCTTCGGCCAGCTCGTGCGGCGCCGCGAGCGGCTGCCGGCCGGCCGCGCGGGCCGCCTCGGCGGCGATCTGGGCCACCGCGATGGAGTTGAGGTTGAGGTCGACCAGGAAGGTGCTGGTCTCCTTGACCGCGTCCACCGGCAGCTCGGTGCGGACCGCGATGAGCTCACGCACCACCGTGGCGATGTCGGTGGCCGGGTCTCCGCCGGCCGTCGCGGCCGGCGCGGCCGGCGCGGTCTCGGGCTCCGGCTGCAATTCGGGCTTCACCGGTACGGCGGCCGGCACCGGGAAGTCCGCCGTGGCCGGGAGCAGTTCACACGGGTTGGTGAGGTAGCTGGGCCGGCGCAGCGGGTCGGACTGCACCGCGATCCGGTTACGGACCAGGGCCTCCAGGTCGACCGGAGAGCCCAGCGCGTACGCCGCCGCGACCACTCCGAGGAACGGCGCGAGACTGTACGCGCCGGCGTCCACGCTCAGGCTGGGCAGCCCGGAGCCGCGGGCGAGGTCGGCCAGGATCCGGCCGGGTCCCACCTCGACGAGCAGGTCGCAGCGCTGCGACGCGTTCTCCAGGGCGTCGGTGAACAGCACGGGGGCGGTGACCTGCTCGACCAGCAGCCGCTGGACCGGCACCGGTCCGGACAACTCGGCCCCGGTCACCGTCGAGACCACAGGACGGTCGGCGACCCGCTCGCCGGTGCCCGCCGGGAACCACTCGGTGATCGCGCGGGCGGCTGGTGCCACCAGCGCGGAGTGGAACGCGTGCGACACCCGCAGCGGGGTGGCCCGCAGGCCGCGGGTGGCGGCGCGGCGCCGGCAGGCGTGGATGGCGGTCTCGGCGCCGGAGACGACCGTACGGTCGGCCGCGTTGACCGCCGCGACCGACAGCGGAAGCTCACCGATCAGCTCCCGGGCGGTCTCGACGTCGGTGCCGAGCTCCACCATCGCCCCGGGCTCGTCGTTGCAGGCGGCCATGGCCCGGCCCCGGGTGGTGGCCAGGTCGATCAGCTCGGCACGGGTGAAGACGCCCGCCCAGTGCAGTGCGGTCAGCTCGCCGAGGCTGTGCCCGACCGCGACGGCCGCCTCGATGCCGAGCTCGTCGAGCACCGCGGCGGCCGCGGCGGACACCGCGACGGTCGCCGGCTGGGCGGTGGCGGTGTCCAGGGTGTGGGTCCGCGGCAGGTCGGCGGCGTCCAGAGCCGCCTGTGCCTTCGGGAAGCGCCGGCCGAGCGAGCCCGCGTCGAGGCGGACCGGTGAGCCCTGACCCGAGAAGAGAAAGCCGATCCGGGGGACCGCCGCCGACGCGGAGAACGAGTAGTCGGCGCCGATGTGCTGCCGGGCACCGGCGTCGATCCGGCCGGCCAGGTCGATGCACCGCTCCGCCAGCTCGCGCGGGGTGCGGGCGACGATCGCCGCACGGGCTCGCCGGCCGGGTAGCACCGAGCGGGCGGCGATGACCGCCAGGTCACTCATCCGGCCGAAGGTCAGCTCGCGCGCCGCCGTGGCCAGGCGCCGGCTCTCCTCCGCCAGCTCCGGCAACGAGTCCGCCGACAGCGGGATCATCTCCGCGTCCTGCGAGGTGGTGGCCACCGCCGAGTCGGGCGCCCAGAGCCGGGTGGGCCGTACCGACTGCGGCTGCTCGACGGTGACGTGGGTGTTGATACCGCCGAAACCGACCGCGCTCACCGACGCTCGGCGGTCCCCGGCGGGCCAGGACCGGGCGTCGCGGCGTACCTCAAGGACCCGGTCCGGGCCGCGCAGCTCGCCGAGCGGGTGCTCCGAGCCGGTGGTCGGGGGCAGGACGCCGCTGTGCACGCTCATCACGACCTTGATCAGGCCGGCCGCCCCGGCCGCCGCCTTGGTGTGGCCGATATTGGCCTTGACCGAGCCGAGCGCGGCGACATCGGCTGCGCCGGCCGCCCGGCGCAGCCGGGAGATGGCCGCCACCTCGGCGGCGTCGCCGACCTTGGTGCCGGTGCCGTGGCCCTCGAACAGCCGCACCGCGTCCGGCCCGTACCCGGCCAGGGCGTAGGCCCGGCGCATGGCCAGCGCGTGCCCGTCGGCCTCGGGCCGGGTGATCCCGCCGTGCCCGTCGGAGGAGACTCCGAATCCCGCGATGGTGGCGTAGATCCGCACGCCCCAGCGCACTGCGTCCTCCTCCCGGGCGAGCGCCACGATGCCGCAGCCCTCCCCGGGCCAGAACCCTTCGGACTGCTCGTCGTAGATGCGCATCAGTGTCTCGGCCAGGGCGCTGGTCTTGGCGAAGCCGACCAGCTCGAACGGGTCGATGCTCAGGTCCACGCCGCCGGCGAGGGCGAAGTCGACGTCGCCGCGCTGCAGGGCGATCGACGCGTTGATCACCGTGAGCAGCGACGAGGAGCAGGCGCCGTCGATGGTGTAGCCGCCGCCGCCGAAGTCGAAGTGGTTGCAGATCCGGCCGGAGATGGTGTTGGACAGTCCACCGGCGAGGCTCTCCTCGTTGATCGGGTGGAACGGCTCCTTGAAGGTGCGCTCGAGCTCGGGCAGGATCTCGGCGAGTTCGGCGGTCAGCCCGCGGGCGGCGAGGGCCGAGGTGACCGTCCGGCGGACGTAGGGCCAGCGCAGCCGCAGCACCCCGCTGCGGGTGTAGTCGCCGGTCAGCGTATTGCCGATGAGCACCGAGACGCGGCTGCGGTCGATCGGCAGGTCGGTGAAGCCGGCATCGTCGAGGGCCCGCTTGGCCACGTCCAGAGCCAGCCAGTGGGCGATGTCGCTACTGCGGTAGGCCGAGCCCGGGACGTTGAAGGCGACCCTGTCGAAGCTGTAGTCGTCGAGCACCGCGGCGTAGCGGTTGTAGGTGACGTCCGGCGCCGCGCGGTCGGATGAGTAGTAGTCGGTGAGGTTCAGCCGCTCCGGCGGGATCTCGCGGAACGAGCGGCGCCCGGCGAGCACGTTGCGCCAGAGCATGCTGGGGGTGGCCGCCTCCGGGTACTGGCAGGCGAGGCCGACAATTGCAATCTTGCTGGTCGCCATGGTTCCTCACTGGTTTCGCGTCATGGCCGGGACAACGGGACCGGCCTGGGCGGGCACCGGCCGATCGGCCGAGCCGGGTGTTGCCGGGGTGGTCGCAGGCCGGCTTTCCCGCCAGGACCGGACCCACCAGTAGGCGCCGCGGACGGCGCACACCACGACGACGCAGTAGAAGATGCCGTAAGCGATGTGCGCGAGCATGAGAGCCGCGTAGACGGCGGCGCAGGCGGCGGCGAAGAGCACCTGGTCACGGGGTCGCGACGGGGTCGTGCCGGGGTCGGTGATCATGTATGTGGTGAACAGGAGGAAGGCAAGTCCGGTCATCGGGGCCAACGCGCCGATCAAGGAGACCGACGGGTCGAGGCCGCGCAGGACCGCCTGCAGGGCGAAGAAGCCGATCCAGCCGAGCACCAGGGGCATCCGGCCGGTCAGCTTCCAATTGAGCATCACGCCGCTGGCGAACAGCGCCAGCGGGATGATCCAGTCCACGATCCCGGACGTGGTCTCGGTGAACTGGTACGGCAGGCCGACCCCCACCCACGGAAAAAGCAGCAATGTCGCCGAGATGCCCAGGTTCGAGGGGTTGAGCACGTGCCGCAGCTTGCCGTTGACCGGCGCCTGGAAGAGGTACTTACCGGCGGCAGCGACGGTGACGGCGAAGACGAACGGCCACAGCTCACCGCCGGGGTAGATCAGCATCGAGATAGCCACCGCGCCGATGTGCCCGGGCAGCAGGAAGACCACGAGGTTGCGCAGCCCGCCGGCGAACCGGGGTGGACGGGCACGGCTGATGGCGTCGACGTACTCGAAGCCCAGCTCGGCCACGTACGCGGTCAGCAGCGCCACGACCAGCGACGCCCAGGAGGTCTCGAAGCCGAGCCAGAGCCGTCCGACGATGTTGAACACCGTGATCGAGATGGCGAACCGCTTGAGGGCGACCACCCGCTTGTCGATGATCTTCGGCGGCGGGTTCACCGCCGGCTGGTCGGTCCGTGTCTCGGTTGCGACCATGTCGTTTCCCTTCACCCGAGGACGATGGACCATCGCCCGGCTGTGACGGAGTACTCGCGCGACTGCTGGGTGCCGTCCGTCGACCGCCAGGTCACGCGGAGGGCGATCGGGGTGCCCACGGCCAGGTTCCCGAGTCCGAAGTGCAGATCTGTGCTGCGTACGCCGGCGTGGCCGTTGCCGCCGTCGACCTGTGCGGTGTACTGCCGTCCGCCGGGCAGGGTGACGGTCGCCTGCGCGCCGATCACCGGTATCCCGTCGAGGGCGTCGCCTGCCGTGCCGGCGGCGATCGCGGGCCGGCCGCCGGCCGTGACCGGGCGCAGCAACCGCAGGTCGAGGGCCTGCCCGGCGTGAGGTGCGGTGTTGCGGTAGAAGTAGGACGGCCCCCACTGCCCGGCGATGGCGAGGTCGAGCCGGCCGTCGCCGTCGACGTCGCCGGTGGCGATGGCGCGGGTGATGCCCTGGTCGAGACCGAGCGGGATGCCGACGTCGACGAACCGGTCACCGTCACGGGCCAGGAAGGCGGGCTGGTCGTGTGCGGCCAGTCCCCAGCCCTGGCTGGACTGCATCCAGTTCACCGGGTGCTTGACCAGTTCGTCGTTCTCCATCGCCAGTTCGGCGACCTGCGGCCAGGTGTCGTTCTCGCCGTAGGCGAAGCCGGTCGCCTGCACGATCTCCGGCTGGCCGTCGTTGGCGAAGTCGTCGATCTTCGCGTCCCAGCCCCACCCGGTGCGGGCGACCTGCAGTGCGTCGCTGCGCTCGGCGAACGGCGCCGTCCGGCCGGCCGCCATCGGTGCACCGGTGTTGAGCCAGGCGAAGTTGGTCTCCATCAGGCCGCGCCGGGAGGAGATGTTGCTGACGAACATGTCCGTCCGGCCGTCGGCGTCCAGGTCGCCGAAGTCGATGCCCATGCCCTTGAAGGAGTCGTGGCCGAGGGCCTTGGACTTCGGCGTGGTGAAGCCGCGACTGCCCGTCACCTCGGTGAACTTCGGCCGGCCGGGGGTGGACTGGTTGACCATCAAGCGGTCCGGGCCGAAGTCGTTGGCGAAGTAGAGCTCGGGCAACCCGTCGCCGGTGAAGTCGTGTGCGCCGATCGCCAGGGTCCAGGCGTGCGTGCTGCGGTCGCTGAACACCTGCCCGGCATCGCGGTACGGCACCGTGCCGGCGGCGGATTTCGTCCACAGGAGCACGTGGTTGGCTCCGCCGTTGTAGGCGGCCGTCATCGAGTCGTTCATCTGGAACAGGGGATCGTCCGCGGCGGCGGCGTCCAGGATGCGCGCGCCGTCGGGGAAGTAGTTGCCGACGATGAGATCGGGATGGCCGTCACCGTCCACGTCGGCACGGTTGATCGAATCGGTGTACCACCGTTCCACCCTGGGCCACAGCTCCACCGGGGTGAACGCGGCAGCCGACAGCGGGGTGGCCGGCTCGCGCAGGAAGACCACCGGGCTGCGGCCCCAGTAGTAGGTCAGCAGGTCGGTACTGCCGTCCTCGTCGAAGTCGCCGGGAAGGCAACCGGTCGGGGCCATGGTGCCGCGGTCGTAGGGCAGCGGCACCGGATCGATGGCGAACGTCGGGTAGCTCGCGGGGGTGCCGGGTGCCGGGGTGACGTTGACCGTGTCGGTGCGGGTGTCCACCCAGCACAGGTCCCGGCTGCGCCCGGCGCCCTGCAGGTCGGTCAGAGCGATCGAGGCCCCGACACCGGACATCCAGGTGCGCAGCTTCTCCAGCTGAGGAGCGACCGTGCGCTGGGTTCGGAAGCCGTCCACCGAGATCGGCCGGAGCTCGGTCGGGGTGAAGGCGAAGTGTCGGGCGACCGCGCCGGTCTCGGCCACGCCGGGACTGGGCAGGGCGGTCGCCCAGCCCACCGTCACGACGGCGGCGGCGGCCAGCAGGCGGACCACGTGGGGTCGCCAGCGGCTCTTGCCGACCGCGGCCCGGGCAGAGTTGTGCTGCAGCGTAGGTGACAAGGGATCCCCCGGTTCCTTACGTACGGCAACTAACACATGATGCATCGGTAGCGGACGATACCCGACCGTGACGCTTCCCCTACTTGGTGTTCCTTGCGGTGGTTGCGCAACATCCGCAGTGCCCACCCGGCGGCCCCGTCAGTACGATCGGCAAATATGCATGAGCAATATGGTGTGCCCGGAGAAAAATGTACACACGGTAATTCCGGTGAGCCGTACTTCGCCTATCGCAGGGTCGTCTCACTGGAGGAGACCAACGCCACGGGAAACGTCTACTTCTCCCAATATGTGAAGTGGCAGGGCCACTGTCGCGAACTTTTCCTGAAAGAGACCGGCGACTGGGTGGTACGCGAACTCGGTCACCGCTACGCCCTGGTGACGACCTGGTGCCGATGTGATTACTTCGTGGAGACCGAGGCTTTCGACGAGATCTGCATGCATCTGTGGATGTCCGACGTCACGCAGAACCGGATGACGCTGGAGTTCGAGTACTGGCGGGTCGCGCCGGGCGCCGAGGAATTGGTGGCCCGCGGCGCTCAGCAAATTGCCTGGCTGGAGCGCGACGACAAGGACCGGATGCTGCCCAGGCCCGTTCCGGCGGAGCTCCTGGATTCGATCGACGACTACGTAACTGCCAAGTTCGGGGTGCCGCTGACCGCCTGAACAGCGGTGGCCGCGACAGAGAGGCGTATCGACCGGTGAAGGCAAACGACATCTGGCTGGCCGGCACGGGTATTCACGTACCGCCCTCGCGCGAGGTCGCGCAGTCCGACGCCACGACGGCCAACCGCCTGCCAGGCAGGGAAAACGATCATCATTCGCGGGTGGCGGTGGCCGACGACACGAGCGCGCCCGACATGGCGCTCGCCGCGGCGAGGCGCGCGTTGGCAGCCGGTCGCGGGCACCCGGCGGACGTGGCACTGGTCCTCTACGCGAGCGTGTGGCACCAGGGGCCGGACGGCTGGGGACCGCACTACCATCTGCAACATCATCTCGGCCTGGACCACTCGCTCGCCCTCGAGGTGCGCGGGGGCTGCACCGGAATCTTCGGCGTCATCGATCTCGCCGCGGCCTATCTGCAGTCCCGCGACATCGCCGAGACCGCCCTTGTCGCGGCCGCTGAGAATTTCGGCACGAAACTGGTCGACCGCTGGTGCATGGGTCCGTTCGCCGGACCGGTCGGTGACGGCGGTGCGGCCGTTCTGCTTTCTCGCATCGGTGGTTTCGCGAAAATACTGTCCAGCGCGACGACCACCTTCGCGGAAATGGAGGCGGTGCACCGGGAGGGCGAACCGCTGTTCCCGCCACCGGTTACCGAGGGCCGCTACATGGATTTCGGGGCGCGGGCCGCGGCGTTTCAGCAGCGCGCGATGAATCAGGGGTTCTGGCTGCCCTTCGTCACCGGCCACCGCGATCGCGTGCGCGATGTCGTCGAGGAGGCACTGGCCGACGCCGAAACCTCTGCCGCGGAGATTTCCCGGGTCCTCATCAGCAGCATGCCGGAGACCACTGCCCGAGATTATCTGGACTGCTTCGGATTCACCGTCGAACAATCCTCCTGGAAATTCACCGACGGGCTCGGGCACCTCGGTGCCGGTGACCACGTGGTCGCCCTGCACCGCATGGTCGAGGCCGGCGAGCTGCGGGCCGGCGATCGCGTGCTGCTGACCGGCTTCTCTCCCGGGATCACGTACAAGGCGATGGTGATGAAAATCACGGACGGCGCGCGGGCATGAAGTTTGATCTTTCCGCGGCACAGCGTGACCTGATCACCGAGATGACCGCCGCCGGTCAAGGGGTCCTGGATGGACCGCTCGCCGACGATCCTGATCCGGGCCGGCTGGCCAAGGCCTGGCAGCTGGCCGCCGAGCGGGGACTCACCGGGTTGTGCCTGCCCGTCACGCACGGCGGGCGAGGTCTGGGCGCGCTGGATACCGCGCTCGCGCTGGAGGCGCTGGGCGCGTCCGGACTGGACACCGGCTTCGCGTTCGGGCTGGCAGCGCACCTGCTGGCCTGCGCCGTACCGGTGCGCGACTTCGGCGCTGCCCGGCTGCGCGCCGAGCTGCTTCCGGCGCTGGCCGCCGGGCGCGTCGCGGCGAACGCCATGACCGAGTCCGGCGCCGGGTCCGACGTGAGCCGGCTCGCCACCACCGCGGTCATCGACGGCGACGGCTTCCGCATCGACGGGACCAAGTCGTTCGTCAGCAACGCACCGGTCGCGGATCATCTGATCGTCTATGCCGCCACCGACCCGGCCGCGGGCTATCTGGGCCTGTCCGCCTTCGCGGTGCCGGCGGGGACGCCGGGCCTGCGGATCGGACCGCCACTGCGCAAGATCGGACTCCGTGGCTGCCTCGCCGCGGAGGTGACCTTCGACGGCTGCCGGATCGGCGGCGACCGCCTGCTGGGCTCCGCCGGTGCGGGCAGCGCGATCTTCCAGGCCAGCATGGTGTGGGAGCGGGCCTGCCTGCCGGCGATCTATCTGGGCAGCATGGCTGCCGGGCTGCGCCGATGCATCGAGCACGCCCGCCACCGCCGCCAGTTCGGCCGGCCGATCGCCGACTTCCAGGCCGTTTCCCACCGGCTGGCCGGCATGCACCAGCGCCTGGAGGCGGCGCGCCTGCTGCTGTACCGGGCGTGCTGGTCGCTGGACGCCGGCGATCCGGCAGCCGGTGCGGCCGCCGCCCTGTCCAAGGTCGCCGTCTCCGAAGCCGTGGTGGCCAATGGCCTCGACGCCGTCCAGCTGCACGGTGCCGGCGGCGTCCTCAGCGAGACCGGGGTGGACGCCGTGCTCCGCGACGGCCTGCCCAGTGCCGTCTTCTCCGGCAGCACGGACATCCAGCGGGAACTCATCGTGGCCGGGTTGCTGTCGTGACCGGTGACTGCCTGCACCATCTCGCACAACGCTCGGCCGCGGCGGATCCGGGGGCCACGGCGATCGACGGGCCGGCCGGCCGGGTGACCTACGGTGAGCTGATCGCCCGATCGGCGGCACTGGCCGCCGCGCTCGCCGACCAGGGCGTCCGCCGGCACGACCGGGTGGTGATCTGGTGCGCCGACCCGGCCGTCGCGATGGTCGCGATGCAGGCGGTGCTCCGCCTCGGCGCCGTGTACGTCCCGGTCGCCGACGACAGCCCGCCGGCCCGGCTGGTGCAGGTGGCCGAGGACTGCGCTGCGGAGGTGGTGTGCACCACCGCCGACCGGGGCGCGCTCGTCGCGGGCCCGTCCGGCCTGAAGCCGGTCGATGCCGTTGCCGCGTCCCTGTCCGATCGCGAGGTCGCCGACTGTCCCGAGGTCCGTCCCGGCGATCTGGCCTACATCCTCTACACCTCCGGCAGCACCGGAACGCCCAAGGGCGTGATGATCACCCATCGTGCCGCCCGGGCCTTCGTCGACTGGGCCGTCCGGGAGTTCCGGGTCGGCCCGGACGACCGCCTGGCCAACCACGCCGCGCTCACCTTCGACCTGTCGGTCTTCGACATCTACGCGGCCTTCGCCGCGGGTGCGGCCGTCGTGCCGGTGCCGGCCGCCGCCCGGTACGACGCCCGGCGGCTCGCCGCCTTCCTGACCCACCAGCGGATCTCGATCTGGTACTCGGTGCCGTCGGCGCTGGTTTTCCTCCTTCGCTTCGCCGACGTCACCGAGGCGCCGGTGCCGCCGTCGCTACGGTTGATCCTGTTCGCCGGCGAGCCGTTCCCGATCGGCCCTCTGCGGCGCCTCGCCGCCTGGTGCGGGCTCCCGCTGTACAACCTCTACGGGCCCACGGAGACCAACGTCTGCACGTTCCACCAGGTGACCGAGGCCGATCTGGCCGCCGGTGAGCCGGTGCCGATCGGCCGGCCGTGCTGCGGCGACCGCGTGTCCGTGGTGCCGCGCCCGGGTGACCAGCCCGGCGTCGGAGAACTGCACGTCGAAGGTCCGACGGTCTTCCAGGGTTACTGGGGCGGCCCCCGGCACCGGGGTCCGTATCCGACCGGCGACCTGGTCCGGGAGCTGCCCGGCGGTGCCCTGGCCTACCTCGGCCGGGTCGACGACATGCTCAAGGTGCGCGGTCACCGGGTGGAGCCCGCCGAGGTGGAGACCGCCGCGAACACCTTCCCCGGGGTCGCCGCGAGCGCCGCGGTCGCGGTCGGCACCGGCCTCGACGCCCGGCTCGTCCTGGTCGTCGAGACCGACGGCGGCCGGGTGCCGGCCCTGGCGCTGCGTGCCCACCTGGCCGGCTGCCTGGCCGGTCACCTGCTGCCCGACCAGGTGGTCGTGGTGCCCCAGTTGCCCCGCGGTGACCGCGGCAAAGTCGACCGCGGCGAGGTGCGGAGCCTCGCCGCCCGGCCCGAGAGATAGGTGTGCGATGACCCAGCTGCCGGAAAGCGTCCTCGCCGACGAACTGCTGGCCTTCGTCAAGGCCGAGTTCCTGGACGGCGACCCCGACGACGAGCTGACCACGGAGACCCCGCTGCTGGCCTACGGCATCCTCAACTCGCTGCGCACGGTGCGGCTGCTGGCGTTCGCCGGCGAGCGACTGGGTGCGGATGTCAGCGGACTCGCCGCCGATCCGACGGCGCTGGCCGACGTCCGCGCCCTCAGCCGGGCCCTCAGCCGGGGGTGAGGGCCCGCTCAGCTGCGGCGGGCCAGCAGGATCATCCGGTGGCTGTCAATGGTGTACGGCTGCCCGTCGAACCACCCCCAGGCGCTGACCGTCTCGAGCCCGGCCCGCCGCAGCATGGTGATCAGCTCGGTCGCGGAGTAGAGCCGGACGCTGAACAACGAACTGTCCCGCTGGGCCCCCTCGGACCAGGACATCTCCTCGCGCCACCGGCCGGTGAGCGGATCGAAGTCGCGCCGGCAGGAGATCGTCACACCGGACATGGTGAATTCGGCCGATCGTGGGGTGCGAATCTTGGCGTCGCGGTTCTCCAGGTCCATCAGGAACAGTCCACCCGGCCGCAGCGCGTCGCGCACGGCGGCCAGCGTGGCGGCGTCGCCGTCCGGGTCGTCGGCGTAGCCGAACGCGGTGCTCATGTTGAGTGCCGCGTCGAAGCTCTCGGCGGGCAGGCGCATGTCACGCATGTCGCTGTGCACGAAGTCGACCGCTCCCCGGATCCGGGCGGCGGCGGCCTCCGCGGCCCCGGCGGCCCGGGCGAGCACGGTGGCGTTGCCGTCCACGCCGGTCACCCGGCAGCCGGCGACCGCCAGCGGAACCGCGATGCGGCCGTACCCGCAGCCCAAATCGAGCACCCGGCTGCCGGGGCCCAGTCCCAGCCAGGAGCGGGCGGCAGCCACTTCCAGGTCGGTCCGCTCGGCGGTCAGAATCGCCGAGGAAAACCGCAAGAATTGCGGATGCGAGAAAAAGTCCTGCCAGCTGTCATCACTGATTCCGGAGTCTTCAGCAACTGTTGTCAACTGCGCCATGACTCCACCTTACGCGTGCCCCGGAATGGGACTATGCATTTATTGCTGTCTCGCTCGAATAGCACGCGGATCCGGTGTTAAGGTGTTTTCCGCAACCGACTGAACCAAGCGCTAGGGAGTGCGCGATGGCCAAGTACATGCTGTTCATCCACGACGACGAGGCGAAGCTCGGCAGCGCCGGACCGGACGTCTTCACCGCGATCCAGGAGGGACACCAGAAGTTCGCCACCCAGCACGGGCCCGCCCTGCGGGGCGGCGGCCGGCTGGCGCCGAGCGCGAGTGCGCGGACCGTTCGCGACGGCACGGTCACCGCGGAGCCCTTCACGCCGGGCGCGACCCACGCGATCGGCGGTTTCTACATCATCGAGGCCGAGTCGGCGGAGCAGGCCGCCGAGATCGCCAAGGACGTCCCGTCGACCTCCGGCGGCGTCGAGGTCCGCGAGCTGATCTGACCATGCCGGAAAGCAAGGAAGGCGCCCGGGGCTTCCCGGGCGCCTTCCTCGGTGTACGGCTCAGTTCACTCGGGTGAGCACCGGCAGCGCCACCGGGGAGCGGCTGTTGCCCACCGAGCCCCACGTGATCTCGGACCGGTCGACGGCGAGTCGCAGCGCCGGGAACGCGTCGGCCAGCGCCCCCAGCGCGAGCCACGTCTCCAGCCGGGCGATCGGCGCACCCCAGCACAGGTGGATGCCGTGGCTGAAGCCGAGGTGCGCGTTGGCGTCGGACCGGCGCAGGTCCAGCCGGTCGGGGTCGGCGAAAGCCCGCGGGTCGCGGTTGGCGGCGGCGAACATGACCGAGACCAGGCTGCCTCGCGGGATGGCCACGTCGTCGAGGACGACGTCCTCGGTGGCGAAGCGCAGCGATCCGGCGAAGGCCGGGCCGTCGTAGCGCAGCAGTTCGTCCACCGCCGCGGGGCGCAGAGCCGGCTCGGCGGCCCAGAGTCGCCATTGGGCCGGGTGGTCCAGCAGCGCCAGGGCGCCGTTGACGATCAGGCCGGCGGTGGTCAGATAGCCGGCCAGGATGAGCTCGTAGAGCACGTTGGTCAGCTCAGCGACGCTGATCCGTGCCGGATCCTGCCGGCGGATCTCGACCAGCCGGCTGGTCACATCACCGCCACCGGTGGACCTGGTCTCGATGAGCTCGGCCAGATAGTCCCGGACAGCCCGGTCGGCGGCCTGACGGACGGCCTGGGCGTCCGGCCGGTGCCGTGGCGTCATCACGCCGTTGATCCAGCCGGAGAACGGGACGCTGTCCTGCTCG
>WUUC01010762.1_pt1 | contig 23792 bp, 19 predicted proteins | sample 6278441 | NCBI WGS metagenome assembly WUUC01 (sample SAMN13675441, study PRJNA597444) | soil metagenome | isolation source: soil | place: USA: Washington | collected 2017-10 | reverse complement strand
TGACCTTTTTTAAGGTTAACGATCGCGCGCTTTGCGTGGAGCCATTGACGTCCCATAGGTAAAGAAGAGGCGACGGAGTTAGCGGGCGCGTGCGGCGCGGGCAATCCTGCAATAAGGGAGGCGAGCTATCGCGGAAACGCGGCAGGCGGGGACGCGAAGTCGGGTACGGAATGGAATGGGGCATCGCGACGCCACTTTGGACGATGCGGCTGGATGCATCGCATGCGGATTGAGAGATCCGGCCCTACCCTAGGCGCTCACAGCGGGGAGTTTTTGCTTCAAGGTAAGTACGCCGGCGAAGAGGTCGCCGTGTGTGGCGACGCGTTTGAGGACGTCCTTGGTTTCGAAGGTGAGGAGCCTTGCGCTCTTCTTTTTTAGCGCGGCGGAAACTTCGTCCCAGGTAATGGGCGTGGAGACGGTCGGGTGCGGTTTCGCGCGGAGCGAGTAGACGTTGATCGTCGTCTTGTGGTCGTCGTTCTGACTCCAGTCCACGAGGACTTTTCCCTTGCGGAGGGTTTTCTGCATTTTGGAGACGACGAGCGTGGGCGCTTGTTGTTCGAGCAGGAGCGCGAGTTGGTGCGCGAAGGCTTTGGTTTTCTCGTAAGTCGCGGACGGCGTGTTGAGCGGAACGTACACCTGGAGGCCTTTCGAGCCGGAGGTTTTGGGGAAGGATTTGAGGCCGAGGGAATCGAAGACGGACTTGAGCAAGAGGCCGACCTGACAGCATTGGACGATGCCCGCCGGCGCGCCGGGATCCAGATCGAAGGCGAGCGCGGTGGGGCGATGGATCGCGGGCGCTCGGTGGAGGAAGGTGTGCAGTTCGAGGTCAGCGAGATTGGCGGCCCAGACGAGCGCCGGCAGGTCGTTCATCACGCAGTAGTGGATATCGCTGCCGTCGGATTTGGGAACGGTGGCCGTCTTAACCCATTTCGGGCGGTGGGGCGGGCACTGCTTTTCGTAGAAGAAAAAGCCCTCCACGCCGTCGGGGTAACGCTTCAAAGTAATCGGACGATTTTTAAGATGAGGCAGGAGATACTCGCAGATGCGTATGTAGTAATCGATGACGTCGCCCTTCGTGAACCCGACCTCGGGATAAAGGACTTTCTTGAGGTTGGAGACCGGCACTTTGGTGCCGTTCACGTCGAGAGTGGTTTGATTTTTCGTGCTCATCGGGCGGGTTTTTCGCGGACGACCTCGGTGGCGGCCTTGTCGTCGCGAAGGCCGAGAAAAACGGGATGACGGAGGCGGCCGTCGTTGGTCCATTCGGTGAACTGCAGTTGGCAGACTGCGATCGGTTTTACCCAATGGCAGGTTTTCATCACGGAGGCGGTGATGGCCTGGCCGTAGCGGCGCTCGCGCTTGTCGGGGAGATTGTCGAAAGGACATTCGGTCCGCGCGATTTTCGCGAAGCGGGCGTGGAGGGATTTGAGCATCGCGTGATTAAAGCCAGTGCCGACCTTGCCGGTGCAGATCAGTTTTTTGCCGTCGTAAACGCCCACGATGAGCGCGCCGATATGTTTGCGGCTGCCGCCCGGCGGAGTGTAGCCGCCGATGACGAACTCCTGCTCGTGCGAGATCTTGAGTTTTATCCACGCGCCGCTGCGACGGCCCACTTCATAGAGGGAGTCGGGACGTTTGCCGATGAGGCCTTCGAGGCCGAGCCGTTGTGCGCGCTTCATCAATTCAGGCAAATCTCCCTCAAGCGACGCGGAATAGCGGATCGTGTCGGGGGCCTTTTTCAGGAGCGCCTCGAGGGTCGCTTTGCGCGTTTGCAGCGGCTCTTTGAGGAGGCTCTTTGCGTCGAGGCGGAGAACGTCGAACACGTAGTAATAGAGCGGTGGGCGCTCGCCGGTATCGAGACCTTGGAGGAGCTGGAAGGACGAGCGGCCCTCTTTGTCCAAGGCGACAATTTCGCCATCGAGGATGATATCTTCGAGGTCCAGTTCGGCGACTGCATCGGCGATCTCGGGAAACCGTTCGGCGAAATCCTTTTCGTTTCGCGACAGCAAGTGCACGGATTCGCCGTGCTTGAACGCGACGGCGCGAAAGCCATCGAACTTGATTTCGTAGAGCCATTCGCCCGGCTCCGGCGTTTCGACGAGCAGGGCTTTCATCGGCTCGATGAATTTAGGCTTCCGACCGCTTTTGCGTCGGGGAGCGGGTGCCGCCGCCGGCTCGGCGGCGGCGGCTTTTTGAAGACGCGTGGATTTCTTGGGGTGGACCGGTCTCGACTCCCAGACGTCGTCGCTCTTCGCCAGTTGCGCCATGGATTTTCCGGAGCGCACGGATGTGTCGTCCTGCTTTTTCGACACCGGTTTACGATCGTCGCCGCCTCGGATGATCAGCCATTCGTCGCTGTCGCGCAGGCGCACGAGGTACCATTCGCCTTTCAGTTTTTTGCCATGGAGCGAGAAATGGAGTTTTCCTTTTTCGAGCGTTTCGAGCGGATGCGGATCTTCGGTTTCAAAGGTGCCCTCGTCCCAAACCATCACGGTGCCGCCGCCGTACTGGCCTTTCGGGATGGTGCCTTCGAACGCGATGTAAGAAACCGGATGGTCCTCGACGTGAACGGCGAGACGCTTTTCGCCTTTCTCATACGGAAGTCCTTTGGGCACGGCCCAGGATTTGAGCGTGCCGCCGAGTTCGAGGCGGAAGTCGTAGTGCAGGCGCGAGGCGTCGTGTTTCTGGATGACGAAGCGCCGGCGATCTTGGCGATCGAGCGCAGCTTTCGGCTCGGCGGTTTTTCGGAAGTTTCGTTTTCGGCGGTATTCTTGCAGCGACATGGGAGAGAAGGCGTAAACGGAGCGGCGCGTCTTCGCTTACGCGGCTTTCTTGCGGGACTTCCCCGTCTTCGAGGCTTTGGGTTTCGCCTTTCCGCTGCTGGCGAACTTCGGTTTGGATTGGCTGGCCTTGATGCTCCGCTGAAGAACAGAAACGAGATCGATGACGTTGGACGCAGCTTTCGGTTTGCGCGCGACGGGTTTCTCTTTGCCGCGGTGTTTGAGTTTTTCTTCGACGAGTTTTTCCAACGCTTCGTGATAGTCGTCGTGGTAGTTTTCGGGCCGCCACTTGCTACTCATACTCTCGATGAGATTTTCCGCCATGGTGAGTTCGCGTGAACCGACCTTCTGAGCTTTGGGCGCCTTAAACTCGTCGGCGTCGAGGAGCTCGTCGGGGAAATGCATGAGCTCAAGCATCAGCCCTTTTTCCTGCGGCTTCACGGCGGCGAGGTGCTGACGGGTTTTGATGACGACCTTAGCGATGCCGATTTTTCCCGAGGCGACGAGCGCCTCACGGAGCAGAGAGTACGCTTTGTCGCCACCTTTCGCGACTTCCATGTAGTACGGTTTATAGAAGAGCAGCGGATTAACGTCTTTGATCGCGACGAAGTTGATGATGTCCACGGTCTGCGCGGCCTCCAGGTCGACGCGGTTGAAGTCCTCGTCTTTGAGTACGACGAATTTCCCTTTCTCGTATTCGTAGCCCTTCACGATCTGCTCCCACGGCACCTCTTTGCCGTCCGCGGCAGCGACCCGTTTATAATTCACCGGGCTGTGGTCGGACTCGCGAAGAAGGCGAAACTTCAACTCTTCGCGTCGCATCGCCGGATAAAGCGACACGGGAATGCTCACGAGGCCGAAGCTGATGGTGCCTTTCCAGATTGCTCTCATGGCCGGAAGGTAGGCCAGGGAACGCAGCGGTTCTATCCGTGGGCTCTCCCTTTCCCGCATCGGAGTCCTTCCTAGCCGATCAGGCGCGCCGCGTTGTTTCCAAAGTATCCATTGTGCGGTGGAAAGACGCGTCGAGGTCCACCTGCAGCGCGTCGGCGAGGAGCGAGCACGCTCCAGAGACAGTCGACGAGTTCGTGAGCGAGGCGGGCGTCCAAACGCAACGACCGGCCGCGGCATGGGCGTCGTCGAAAACGCGCACGTATTTCCCAAGGTGCGCTGAGTCAGCGCAAGGGGGCGCGCCGAAATCATGGCCGTTTCATTTCGGGAATGAAGAACAAGGCGCAACCTGGAGCGCCGCTTGACGTCATATGCCGATCGATTAATCGCTTCACCGCCGATCCGTTCATGAATCTCGCCCCGACACGCCTTCTCTGCGCTCTACTTGGTCTCGGTCTGACGACCAGTTTGATGGCGCGCATTTCCACCGAGTCGCCGTTCGTACCGAAGAACGGCCAAGCGATGGCCGCACCGACGGAAAATTCGCTGATCGAGCTGCGCGGCGTGATGACAACACCGGATGGACTTCGCTTCGGCATCTACGAGCCGGGCTCGCAAAAAGGTAATTGGGTAAAGGCGAACGAAACCGGTTTCGGCTATGTCGTGCGGTCCTACGACGCGGATAAGTTGGCGGCCTCTGTCGAGTATCAGGGACGCGTGCAGGCGCTAATGTTAAAAGAAGCGAGATTCGACGGCACGGGAGCGCCCGTGCCTCCGCCCAACATCATCCCTGGTCCACAAATGCGGCCGCCTGGTCCCGGAGCGCCCGCAGTCACGACCAATCCGGCCGATGACGCGAAGCGCCTTGAGCAAGTGGCTAACGAAGTTCGCCGTCGTCGCGCCGCTCGCCAAGCGGCGAGCGCGCCCCCGGTCACTGTGCCTAATCCGCCCCCTGGCACTCCTTAGTCGAGCGCGCGGTTCGTCGAGGCTTTCAGGATACGGCGGAGATCCCACTTCCGCGCACGGCGCGCCTGAACAGGTGAAGTGATCGCGCGAAATAGAAACGCGTGTTTTCATTTTCAAAAAAAGCGTCAGCGTGGGCCGCATGTCTGTCCCGTCGAACACCGAGAGCACGCCGTCCAACTGGCGGTTGATTGCACGGATGTTCGGACTGGCGTGGCGCTATCGCACCCGCTGTTTGCAGGTACTGGGGCTCCAGCTGGTGCTGCTGACGCTCGGTTTGAGCGGGTTGAGTCTGACCGGCCTGGGCATCGATTATATTCGCTATGAGCTCAGTTACCGCGGGCAGGGGCCGGGCGGAGAAACGGTGCCTTTTCCTACGGAGAAACTCGGGATCGAGCTGCCGCGCGAGTGGGCGCCGATGGAAGTGATCGGCTTGATCGCCGGAGGCATCCTCGGCCTCGCCGTGATGCGCGCGCTGCTGAACTTCTTCTACACGATGGCGGTGAACAAGCTCGTGCAGCAGGAGATCGTCATCCATCTGCGCAGCGAAATCTACGAGAAGCTGCAGCGGCTGAGCTTCCGTTTTTTCGACGCCAATTCCACGGGCTCCATCATCACGCGAGTGACCGGGGATGTCCAGGCGGTCCGTATGTTTGTAGATCAGGTGCTCATCCAAAGTGTGATCATGGTGGTGTCTCTCACCGTCTACGTGATCTATATGGCGAGCATTCACGCGGGACTGGCGTTGGCGTGCATGGCGACGACGCCGATCCTGTGGATAATCTCCGCGCTGTTCTCCCGACGTATTCAACCGGCCTATGCGCGCAATCGCGAATTGGTGGAGAACATGGTGCAGAATTTCTCCGAGAGCATCCAAGGCATCCAGGTCACCAAAGGTTTTGGCCGCGAACGCGAAGACCGCGAAAAATTCGAGCGGAGCAATCAGGCGGTGCTGGCGCAGCAGAAAACTATTTTCTGGAGTGTGAGTTTGTTCAGTCCTGCGGTGGGATTTCTCACGCGGGTGAACATGATGGTGCTGCTCGGCTACGGCGGCTGGCTGGTCGCGCAGGACCAGCTCGCGCTGGGAACCGGGCTGATCGTCTTCGTGGGTCTACTCGAGCAATTTTCAGGGCAGGTGAACCAAGTGGCCAACATCGTGAACAGCGTGCAGCAAGCTCTGATCGGAGCGCGCCGAGTATTCGAGATCATGGACGCGGAAGTCGAAGTGAAGAATCCGCCGAATCCCCGGCGCTACCCGCGTCTGCAAGGAGAGGTGCGTTTCGAAAACGCGTCGTTCTCCTATCGCGGCGTCGAGTCGGTGGTGCGCGACGTAAATCTCGTCGTGAAGCCAGGACAATGCGTGGCGATCCTCGGCGCGACCGGCGCCGGCAAAAGCGCCTTGATGAGTTTGATCCCCCGATTTTTCGATGTGAGCGGCGGCCGCTTGCTCATCGACGGTGTGGATGTCCGCAAGCTGCACCTCGACGATCTGCGCCGGAACATCGGCCTCGTTTTTCAAGAGAGCTTTTTGTTTAGCAACACGGTCGCGGCAAATATCGCGTTTGGACATCCCGACGCGACGCGTGAGCAAATCGAAAAGGCGGCGCGGATCGCGGCGGCACACGACTTCATCATGGAGTTGCCGCAAGGTTACGACACTGTGCTCGGCGAAAGCGGCAGCGGGCTTTCGGGTGGACAGCGGCAAAGGCTGGCAATCGCGCGCGCGGTGCTGCTGGAGCCGTCGATTTTGCTGCTCGATGATCCGACGGCGGCGATCGACGCGCAAACGGAACACGAGATTTTTGCCGCGCTGGACAACGCGATCGCCGGACGCACGACGTTCATCGTGGCGCACCGGCTCAGCACATTGCGGCGGGCGGATTTTATTATCGTCATGGAATCGGGGCGTATCGTGCAACAGGGTACGCATGAAGAGTTGATGCGGGTGCCCGGACCGTACTTGCGCGTGGCGGATCTTCAGCTGGTCGATCGCGGCGACATTCGCCAAATCGGAAAAAACACGAAAGGAGCCGCGTGATGAAAATCCCCTCGCCCGATCCGGCGCTGCCACCGCCGGGCCGTCCGCTCTCACTTGTACAACGGCTGCGTGAAGACGACGACGACGAGCCGCAATTCAAGCCGCTGGAATGGGGAATCATCCGGAGATTATTCGGCTACATGCGCCTCCACGCGGGGAAGCGTAACGCGCTGATCGTGCTGACGCTGCTGCGCTCGGCCCAGCTGCCGGCGCTCGTATGGCTCGGAAGCAAAATCATCGCCGGACCCATAGCGGATCACGATCTCGAGTTGGTGGGGTGGGGAGTCGGCGCGTACGCGGTGTTGGCGTTTCTCACCGATGGATTTTTCCACTTCCGGCAACGCTTCGCTCTCGAGCTCGGTGAAGCCGTGGTAAACCGGCTGCGCACCGAGGTATTTGCGCACGTGCAGCGGATGCCGATGCGATTTTTCCACCGCGTGAAACTCGGCCGCATCATTGGCCGCATGACCTCGGACGTGGAAACGATACGCACCGCGATCCAGGATGTGTTTTTCGTGAGCATCGTGCAGATCGGCCAGATGGCATTTGCCGCGGCGGTGATGGCGCTAACCGACTGGGTACTGTTTCTGGTGGTGGTAGGAATAGCGCCGATCCTGTGGGCGATCAACCGGCACTTCCGGGCGAAGCTGAGCCGCAACTCACGCGCGGCGCAGGAGAGTTTCACGCGGGTGACGGCGACGCTCGCGGAGTCGGTGAACGGCATCCGCGTGACGCAGGGTTTCGTGCGGCAGGAGACCAATGCTGGGTTGTTCCGCGGGCTGCTGGCGGATCACTCGAAGTATAACGTGGCGCTGGCACGGACGTCGGCGGTGCTGATCCCGCTGCTGGAGTTGAACAGCCAGTTTTTCGTTTCAATCCTGCTCGTACTCGGCGGCTGGCAGGTGCTGCATCACGGCACGGAAGTCCGTGTGTTGATTGAGTTTTTCCTGTTCGCGAATCAGTTCTTCGCCCCGCTGCAAGTCCTGGGCAATCAGTACAACCAAGCCCTCGTGGCGATGGCCAGCGCCGAGCGTGTATTTAACCTTTTGGATACAAAGCCAGATTGGGAGGACGCGCCCGACGCGGTGGACCTGGCGGACCCGCGACGCGGCGTCGCGGGAAAGTGCCCAGGGGCAAGGGACAAGTTCCAAGTGGGTGCCGGCCGCGAGGCCGCGGCGGCTTCCTGCGATTTGCCACGGGTTACTTCATCCCTACCGACAGCGGATGCGCCGGGCGCTCGCGTTGAGTTTCGCGGTGTGTCGTTCGCATACGATAAAGACCGGCCGGTGTTGCACGACGTCTCCTTCACCGCCGAGCCGGGGCAGACAATGGCGCTAGTCGGCCACACGGGTAGCGGCAAAAGCTCCATCATCAATCTCGTCGCGAAGTTTTATCTGCCGACGGAAGGCGACGTATCCATCGATGGACGGGAGATACGCACGCTTACGAGTCAGTCGCTTCACGCGCAGACCGGCATGGTGCAGCAACAAAATTTTCTCTTTAGCGGCACGGTGCTCGAGAATATCCGCCTGGGAAGACCGGAAGCGACGGATGCAGATGTGCGCGCGGCGGCGGCGCAGCTAGAATGCCTGGATCTGTTGGAGATCCTGCCAGAGGGATTGCACACGCAGGTGGGCGAAAAAGGCGGCGGGCTTTCCGCCGGCCAGCGGCAGCTGGTGTGTTTTACGCGCGCTCTGCTGGCGGATCCGCGTATCCTGATTTTGGATGAGGCGACGAGCGCGATCGACGCGCTCACCGAGGCCCGGCTGCAGCGAGCGCTCGCCGAGCTGGTGCGCGGGCGCACGAGCTTCGTGGTGGCGCATCGTCTAAGCACGATCCGCCACGCGGATCTGGTGCTAGTTCTCGACCGCGGTCGCGTGGTCGAGCGCGGCACTCATGCCTCGCTTCTGTCAGAGAACGGCAAATACGCGGAGCTGCACCGCCAGTTCGTGCAGGTGGATGAGCGGGTCCGCTGAGTCGCGTCAAGAAGCGAGTTTACCTCTGAGAAAACGATTTTCTCCCTCCCAAATAAACATTGCATTCAAGTGCCGACGCCCTAGACCCGCATTCCGCTATGGCAAAAAAATCCGCCCGTAAACCCAACGCTGCATTCATGAAACCGGTTACGCCGAACGCGACCCTCGCGGCCGTTGTTGGCGCCAAACCGCTGCCTCGTACGGAGCTCACCAAGAAGCTCTGGGACTATATCAAGAAAAATGGCCTTCAGGACAAGAAGGTGAAAACCCAGATCAACGCCGACGACAAACTCAAGGCTGTGTTCAATGGCAAGAAGTCAGTCAGCATGTTCGAGATGACCAAGCTCGTTTCCGGTCACATCGAGAAGTAAGCGAAGACCTCAAAACATTTCCTTTCATGAAGCCGCCACCGGTTTTCCGGTGGCGGCTTCATTTTGTGGCGGCCTCGCGCGGAGCGCGGCGAGTCACGTGGCGTGTGGCTCGCTCACTGTCCTCGTGGAGGTCTTGTGAATTTCCCGTGAGATTAGAGGCAGAGAGCACTATCGGACTGCCGGTGCCGTCTTCCGCGTTGCCATCGTTGGGGTGGAATGTTGGTTCGCGCTTATACGCAACACGCAACACCCCCGATGGTTAGGAACTACAAAATTGTCTGGATCGCGGCACTGATCGCACTCGCCGGCGCATACGCCGGCTGGTGGAGCCGCGATCGCTTGCGCGAGCGTCGTTTGGGTGAACTGGAGGCCGATGCGCGCCGATGCGCGTTGGTGTTTCAATCGGCGCAGGTACAGGTGCTAAAGGGAGATCCTGCAGACGAGCAGACGCCGGCGTATGTCTTCGTGAAACGACGTCTGACGCAGTTGCGCGCGGTTCATCCGGCCGTTCGGTTTGTGTCTTTGTTTCGCTATATGCCGGAGCGCGGGAAAGTCATCTATCTCGCAGACTCGGAGCCTCCGGGCGCGGTCACAGAGTCACGGCCCGGCGACGTGTTTCCCGAGGCATTTCAAATGCCGGGATTGCGGACGCTTTTGCGAAGCGGGCAGACGACTACCGAGGGGCCGATCAAGGACTCTTTTGGCGAGTGGGTGACGGGCTATGCGCTGATCGGGGAAACAAGCGGGCCGGACGAAATAAAGGAATTTGTGGCCCTCGATATTGCGGCCGAGGACTGGCAAGGCGGGCTTTTTGAGGCAGGATTGCGCGGCGCGCTTTATGTCTGGCTGCTGCTCGGATTGCCGTTGGGCGCGTATCTGTTCACCCGGAGATTCGCGGCACAGACCGCAATGATCGACAAACTGAGCGGCGCGGTAGAGGAAAGCGACTCGGCCGTGCTTGTCGCCGATCCGCATGGGCGGATCGAGTACGTCAACGGCGGTTTGTGCCAGCAAACCGGATACTCACGCCACGAGGTCGTCGGACGATTGTGGCGCGAACTGCTTTCCGAAGGGACGTCCGAATCGTTGATCGCCGAGATCGGAGCGCGCCTGGAATCGCGTCGCTCATGGATCGGCGGCCTGGCGGGACGGCGCAAAAGCGGGGAACTTTATCCGGCGCGCGGCACCGTTTCCCCCGTCCACGGCAAAGGCGGTCGCATCGAGGGCTTTATCGCGGTACTCAACGACGCCACGGAGCTTCAGCGGCAGGAAGAAGCGTTGCGCAAGGAGAAGGAACGCGCGGAGGCGGGCGACAAGGCGAAGGGCGTTTTTCTCGCAACCATGAGCCACGAGGTACGCACGCCGCTCAACGGGATGGTCGGTTTCACCAACCTCCTTCTCGATACCCCGCTTTCGGCGGAGCAGCGCGAATACGTTCAGACGATTCGTACGAGCAGTGAGGCGCTGGTGCAGCTCACGGGGGACATCATGGATTACGCACGGATAGAGTCGGGCGGACTGCAGCTCGACGCCACTCCCTGCGATGTGCGCGCGGCGATCGAGAACGTTCTCGATATCCTCGCCGGCCGCGCGGCTGAAGGACGGCTTGAATTGTTGCACGAGGTGGATCCGGACGTGCCCGCACTGGTGATGATCGATGCGGGTCGTTTAAGGCAGGTACTCGTCAACTTGGTGGGCAATGCGTTGAAATTCACATCGGTGGGCGAAGTCAGTGTGACCGCGCGATTGCTCACCGGGAAAGCCATGTCCTTGTCGCCCTTCGACGGCGATTTGCTAGAGCCTCAGGCGCAACTGATGGCGGAACTGGAAGACGGAGGCCTCACTCTCGAATTTGCGGTGCGCGACACGGGCATCGGCATCTCGCGAGAAAACCGCTCGAAACTTTTCCAAGCGTTCTCGCAGCTGGATTCGTCGACGGTGCGGCGCTACGGCGGCGCCGGGCTGGGTCTGGTCATCTCCCGCAATCTCGTGCGTATGATGGGCGGAGAAATTCGGCTGGAGAGCACGCCGGGGAAAGGCTCGACGTTTTTTTTCACGGTGCGCTGTCGCCTATCTTCAGAAAAATTTCCGGAGGCACCGTCACTCGCGGGCATGAAAGTGGCGGTAGTGACGCGACACGATTCCCTGCGCCGCGAACTTTCGCGCGAGCTGATCGCAGCTAACGGCGCGGTGGCGCCGCTCGATGGCGCCGCGCTCAACAGCGGTTTGTGGGAGCTCGCCGTGGTGGACTGCGACGCGGACTTTTTGCGCAAAGAAAAGGAACGACTCCACAGCGAGAAATGGCGCGGAACGCGGATGATCGGCCTCGTGCACGTGGGACTCGGCGCCGAAGCACGACAGGCGTTGCGCCCGCATTTTCGCATGCTTCTGAATAAACCGCTGCACCACCGCACGCTGGTCGAACTGCTGGCGAAGTTGACTCTGGAGAAATAATGTTAGCGCAGTGACTCCGGCTCATCGCCTCACAAACACGGAACATCCAGAAGGGGCACGTCTATCTTCGACGCGCCAAAATGGGCCTCCACCTCGGCTCCAACAAATTGCCGGGATCCTTCTTCATTCTTCCCCCTCGTAGTAGTCTGCCTCCAAAGGACGAATACATCGCATCTCCGGCTTGATCATTCGCTTCCCGGTGCGGGGATATGTCGTGACGTCAGCCCGATGATTATCGGCGATCACAAGGTACTCCAATTTTTCGGTGGAATCGTTTCCCATCTGGTGCGCTTCGCCAGGAAGAAAAATGAAATGATCGCCTGTCTTGATGCGCGTGCGCTTGCCTGTTTCGTCGACGACGAATCCTTCGCCAGCAAGCACGACGTAATACTCGGTTTGCGCGGCGTGAAAATGATATGGGTACGCTTTCTTGTCTGGCGGAACACACGCGATCTCGATTTCGAACGGGTGACCTCCTCCCCAAAATCCGACATCTCTTATTCCGCCTAGCGCCACCGAGACATGCTTACGAAGCACCTCGAACGTTTCCCTTGGCGACTTACGGTGTTCTACTGGGACTTCGGCCTGATTCACTATGCGCATAGATTCCTCCTCTGAGGCCCTCCTGAGAGGACAGGTGGGCTAGAGTGTATAAAATGGTGATGGGTTTTGACGGGGACTTGGCTGGAGCCGGAAGAGCGGATTCCCGTAGCCAGCCTCCATACGCACCCCAATCTGCGGCGTCAATCGGCCGCGCGGGCAGCAGAGGATTCCGTTTTAAAGTTAAGCACGCTGCTCATGGATTGTCGCATGCAGGGTTCATGCTGGCGCGTGGGTAGTCGCCAGGATCGCTCCTTTGCGACTCGCGCAGCGCTCGCTTCTTGAGCTTGTTGTCGGGCTTTGTTTTTTCGTGGGGACGTGATTGCTCGCTCTGAAACTCTTGCCGAAGCCGTCTGGCGCGAGCGCCAGCGTGCACATGACGCGAGAGTTCGCAGATGGACAGATTCCCATCAGGAACGCGCCTCGCGCGGCGAGAAACACCCGGTCTTCGATTTTCTTTTCGACTACTACGCGTTTCGCGCGAGTGGGCTGCGACGCTGGCATCCGGGCATCGGGGTCACGATCGAAGGCGACGCGGCCTGTGAATTTCTGCGCTGGTCGGAGTATCGGCAAACTCCCGACGGCGTCGCAGCCGATCCCTCCACGTTGCCCGCCCGGCGGCGAGAGACGGTAGCGTGGTTGCGGCAAATGCTGAGTGGCATGCGCGATCGCCCCGCTTTTTTCGGATGCTTCGGTCTGCACGAGTGGGCTATGGTTTTTCGGCAAAGCGCGGCCGAAATCCGTCACAACGCCTGGCCGCTGCGTTTCTCGCCCGATGAACTCGCGAGCATCGTGGAAAGCCAGCCGCTGTGTTGTTCGCATTTCGACGCGTACCGCTTTTTCACGGCGCCCGCCCGCCCGCTCAATAAATTGCACCCGACGCGTACCGACGCAGCGCGACTGGAGCAACGCGGCTGTCTTCACGCCAACATGGATCTCTACAAATGGTCATTCAAATTAGCGCCGTTCACGCCGTCCGAGCTCATCGCCGATTGCTTCGCCCTTGCCCGCGACATTCGCGAGATCGACATGCGGGCCAGCCCTTACGATCTCCGTGCATTGGGATTCGTTCCTATCGCGATCGAGACGGCGGGAGGTCGCGCCGAATACGAACGCCATCAACGCGCCTTCAGCGCGCGCGGAGAACCTCTCCGTGAGCGGTTGATTACAGTGTGTTCGCAGCTGCTTGACGGTTGAAAATATTTTTCAGGAATCAGGCGCTGGTTTCTCCGCGAGAGAGCTCGCGGGCGACAGCCGATTAGCGAGAACTTTTAGTTGATAGTAGATGGGTATCTGCATGCGCGAGTTCACGGCGCTGCTTTTTACGACTCCTGGTTTGAAGCGAAATCGCTGGATCGCCTGCAACGCCGAATCCGTGAACGCCGGATGGGAGGAGCTTACGATTTCGGGATCTTTCACGAGCCCTTTGGTATCGACGACAAATCGCACCACGACGACTCCCTCCTGGCCAACAAGCTTCATGCTGGCGGGATATACCGGGCGCACCGCCTTCACAATTTCTGGCGGATGATCCTCGGGGGATTTCCCCGAGGCCCGACGCGCGGCGCGTTCCACATACCGCGCTTCCATGGGCACCGTCGCGACGTGACGCAGCGCCTCACGCAGGGTACGACCGGATTTTTCCATCTCGAAAACTTCGCTCGCTGCCATGGATCCAAGCGCAACAGCTTTCTCGAGAAATGCCCGCGCACGTTTTTCTGCGTCGGGTGTCAAACCCTCGCGCGCCGCGAACTCGCCAATAGCGAGTATAAACCCGGCCTCTTCGCTTTGATTCTCTAGCGCGAGTTCGAGCCAGCGTTTTCCGTTCGCGCGGTCTTCAGCGGTTGCACCTTTGCGTAGAAACGTCGCCGCCATCGCCACCATTGCCGTGGAATATTCCTGCTCGGCTGACAACTGGAACCATTCGCGCGCGAGCGTGAAGTCACGTTTCACGCCGAGCCCTCGCATCGCCATCTGACCGATCAACATCTGACCATCGCGATCATCCAGCTTCGCCGCACGTTCCGCCCATATGAGCGCTTGCGTGCCATCGCGCGCCGCTCCGATGCCGGCAAAATACATGCCCGAAAGCATATTCATCGCCGGCACATACCCGGACTGCGCGGCGCGTGTGATCAATGCCAGCATCTTCGGCCGATCAGGTTCCACTCCCCACCCTTCGAGGAAAAAAAGTCCGAGCCGCATATTCGCCGCCTCGACGCCACGGCTGACAGCACGCTCATAACACGCCCGCGCGTCAGCGTAACTTTGCCTCACGCCCTCCCCCGTCTCGTACAACATTCCCAGCTGCCAATCGGCTTGCCCGGAACCGCCATCCGACGCTCGTTTGTACCATTTCGCGGCAGAGGGATAATCGGGCTTTGTTTCGTTGTCTTCCGCCGCGATACCGAGCGCAAGCTGCGCAGCGGGATCACCCGACTCAGCTTTTTTTAACACGACTTCCGGGGCATCGGCTTCGGCCGCGCGGGCGGAAACTCCCGATAGAGCCAGACTGACCAGAGTCATCCAAACGCGAATTTTTAGGGTCATGCCCACGAACTTGCGCAGAGGCGGTTTTCGCTCAAGCGCGATTCCTCATCGCGAAGCGCGGGATAAAGCCCGCGCGGCTTCTGACCTCACGTCCGACTCAACGTACGTCGAACGAATGCGCGTTAAGCGGGAAGATTGGATAGCCGAGGCGTCGTGAACTGATTTCCTCCAGCTGCAGTCCCACAAGCGGATTGTGCGTCATGAACCGCAGAAAATCGGCTTTGCTGAAAGTGAGGCAGCGGACGTTTTCACGCGTCATCACATCGGCGATCGCTGAGCTGTTTTGCAGCAGCGCGATCTCTCCGAAGAAGCCACCGGGTTCCAGACGCGAAAGTAATTTCTTTCCGCGCCTGACCTGAACGCGACCTTCGTAGACAACGTAAAATTGATGATTGTCCTGACGCTCGGCGACGATGGTTTCATTTTCGTTGTAGCCGACCACGGACGAAATTTGCGCGAAACGCGCGACCGCTTGCGGATGCCAGCTGTGGCAAAACGACAAGCGCCGCAAGAATGGGACCTTGTGCACGAGATCGTTGGCCAGTGGCACGCCGAGCGTGGCGACAACACGCTGCTGGAACTCTTCCACCGGGAGAATCAAGGCGATCACGGGAGTGAGCGCGCGCACCTGCGCCTCGGGACGACCGGTGTCCAGGAGGGCGTGCGCTCCAAAAACATCGCCTTCACCCAGCTCCAACACGCGTTCGGCTCGTCCGGATTTAAGGCGGCGGTAAACAGCCACACCGCCGGAAAGGATGATGCCGACGTCGGTGGATTTGTCGGAGAATTTCCGCATGAGGCTCCACGCTTTGAATACCTGGGGTCTGGCGCACTTCAGCAGTTCGACACGCTCGGCCGGAGACAGACGGCGGAAAATGAGGGAGTCGGCGAGGAGCCTGGCGACGACATCGGGATTGTTGAATTCACCCGGTTTCGCACGCCATCGACGCATCATTTGGGCGATCTCGCGGTAGCGCGCTCGAGACCGCACCCAGAGACTGCGGGAGATCGGTCGACCGACGAAGATCAGGAATGCGACCAGGGCAACGGCACCGAAACCCAGCCCGACCTCGCGCCAGTATTCGCCGCTGCCAAGCACCTCGCGCACACTGCGGTCAAACGTCTTCAGCGCCACGTACAACAGCAGGAAGCACCACGCCGCGCCCCAAATGAGGCGGGCGGCGACATAAAGCGCGCAGACGCGCGCGATGCCGAACCTGAGCCGGACTTTCCACCGGCGATTTGGACTGAACGCCATCTCCTTGTGCGTATCCAAAATCTGGCCTCGAAATAAGACTGAAAGAATGGGCGTCACGGATCCGCCCCCGACAGGGCGCAACATAACCAAAACGGCGAGCGCGTGAAGAGTTCCCCATGCAGGTTGGTACCACCAGAGTAAACCCGCCGTCAGCATGACAGGCATTAATTTCGCGCTCCAAACCCCGATCTGCGTGAGCCGACTAGTCATGCAGGCGTCGTCCAGATTCACCCAGAAGTACGGCGTGGGTCGAAACAGATGGAACTTTGGATCGTAAATTTCGCCGCCGCCCCAAACTAGAACCGACGCCGCCAGCGCCGATCCGGCGCTCAACCCCAGGCAAAGCAGAATCCAGCCAATAAACACATCCATCGCTCCCGCGGGCCATGACGGCGGATAAGTGAACGGCTGCGTCATCAATAAAACCACGGCCGCGGCGATCGCGATCCATCCGAGGATAATAGCAATCCAGGCATTGAGCGGCACGGCCCAACGACGGGCGCGTTCATCAGGTTCAGTCTGGCGCTCGAGCCGTAGGACGCCCACCTTCTGGGCTTTGAGAATGAGTTCGTAGTATTCGCGCAGCGGAACGCAGCTGCGGTTCAAAATCACCGCACGCAGCACGTCGGGCACCGTGGCCGGCGTTGAGAAGTTGCGCAGCAAGTTCCACTGATCGAGCGTGACCGTGAGGTAACGGCGCGCGGGCACGTTTTTCAAGACGGACACCCCGCCGGGCATATTCGTCCGCTGCACATTGGGATTAAGCCTTAAGGTCTGCGCCGTTAGGACAAGTTGCTCATCCATGCTCGTGAAGGTCAGCTATCGTGTAGTGAAAAAATGCTAGGCACGGAAAGGGGATCCGCCCCACAAGATTAGATGCTCGTGTCAGCATCCGGTAACGGCGCGGGACCGATCAGATCGACGATGATATGCTGCAGGTCCTGCAAGCGGTAGGGCTTCATCAGATACCGCATCCGCGCGTTACCTTCAGCCCAAAGGTCTTCCTCCAGCACGTGACCGCTGAGCAAGAGAATGGGCAGTGCGGGATCGAGCTTGTGCAAGCGCGCCGACAGACCGAGGCCGTCGAGATTCGGCATGAGCACATCCGTCACGACCAAGCCGATTTCGGAGCTGTGCTTTTCAAACATGCCCAGCGCCTGGGCGCCATCCTCAGCCTCAATGAGCTTGTAGCCGAGTGGCTCCAGCGCGAGTCGTGCGATGGAACGAACCTCGGGCTCATCGTCGACAAACAAAATCGTGCCGAGCTTATAGCCGGGCTGACCCGGGCGGAGGCGGGTGGAAGATTTGGCGCCAAAGAGTTTTTTCAGCTGAGCGAGCATCGGAGTGACAGGATGGATAAGAGAAAGGAGGCGTTCTAAAAATTAGGGCGCACGTGCCCGTCGGGAAGATGAAATCGGGCAGACACGCTCATAATTGCCTCATAAGCCCCATTTTGCTAAAAGTTTTACGCTACTTCAGGCAGGAAGCCCCTCAAAAGAGATTTAGAGAAATCCTTATGCAGGCCCGGGTGTCCCACTCATCGGCATATCTGATCCGCGGATAATCGCCGCTTCCGCTTTTCGAGAGGCCGAGAGCAACCGGGTCAGGCGGCCTGGTGAATTAGGTTTTTTGAGCAGTGCGTTTAGTTTACAAGCGATCCGGCGCTGATCGAAGCTTGGACCGTGTTCTTCGGACGCCGGCGAAAATCGTTCCGTCGAGTTGTCAGCGGGACGGAAACCTGCCTCCGTTTCTGGCGCTGCATGCGCATTGCCGTAATCGCCGACACGCATAATCGCCACCCGCCGAAGCTTCCCAAGCTCCTCGCGGAAGCGGACGAGATTTGGCATCTTGGCGATGTGTGCGATCCCGACGCATTGGAGGCATTCTCGCGTCTCGGACGGCCGCTACATGTCGTGCGAGGGAACAACGATTTTCACTACGGCTGGCCGCTGATTTTGCGTCTGGAACGCGAAGGGATTCGCTGTCATCTCGAACACATCCCGCCGCGGCGTGCCCCTGCCGACTGCGCGGTGGTCCTGCATGGGCATACACATGTGCCTCGTGATGAGAATGTGCACGGCGTGCGGTGGCTAAATCCGGGGTGTATTTCATACGCCAACCGCGGCGCTCCTCCGAGCTTCGCGTGGCTGACAGTGAAACGGGATACGCCGCTTGAGTGGCGGCTGGTCCTTCTTTGAAACGCGTGGCGTGCACATCGCGCTGGCGTCGCCGCACTGCTCGAGTTTAATCGCCGATACCTTCACCACGTGAGCGACCACGCGACTCAGCAAAGCTTGTTCGATGCCTTCACCCCCGAGCCCGGCGTTCATAAAGGTCCGCCCGCGTCCAACGATCCCGCCCACGGGAGCATCGTGTTCGAGAGGAGCCGCCGCGCCACCCACTACCGCCTCACGTTGCGCCGCGACGGCGTAGCCGTGGCTACGATACCTGCGACCGGCACGGAGCGCGAAGCCCGGCGCTTCGTCGAGCAACATCGCGATTGGTTGGAGCGCGCACGGACGCGTCAACGGCACAAGCCGCGCGGCGCGGTCGTCTGGACCTTGGGCTCTCACGTGCTCTGGCGCGGCGAGATGACCGAGATTCTCAAAGCCGCCGAAGTACACGCGGCGCACGACAGGGCTTTCGAAGAGAGGCCGGTGATCTCGCTCGCTGCGGATGTTTTTCGCGTCAGTAGTTTTGCGGGCGATCTGCGGCCCACGCTTGAAGCGCACTTCATCCGCAAAGCGAAGGTAGAGCTGCCCGGCCGCACATGGGAACTTGCCGCCGAGACGGGCGTGGAGGTCAAAGAAGTTTCCGTGCGCAACCAACGTACGCGCTGGGGCTCCTGCTCAACAGGCGGCGTCATCTCGCTCAACTGGCGCCTGATCCAGACGCCTGCGGATGTGCGCGACTACATCATTTATCACGAGCTAATGCACCTGCGTGAGATGAATCACTCCACTCGTTTCTGGGCCCGCGTCGAGGAAGTCTGCCCCGACTGGCGCGAGGCCGAGCGCTGGATAAAACAAAACGGCTCGTTACTCGGACTTTAGTCGCGAGAGAAAAACGGGCGCCATTCTAGCAAAACCATAGCCGGCTATGGCTCCCAAGCGCGCGAGCCTTCCGCCTGCCCTCCTCACTTCTCCGCGCGGGAGACGCTATCTATTCCGAGCAGCTCCACCTCGAAAATCAGCGTGGCCCGCGGCGGTATTCTCCCCCGCCCCTTCTCCCCGTAACCGAGCCAGTAAGGGACGATGAGCGTGCGTTTTTCTCCGGTCTTCATTCCGGCGAACGCCTCGTCCCAAGCCGCGATCACGCGGTTAAAACCCACCTGAAAATTGAAAGGCCCTCCGCGGTCGTCGGACGCATCGAACTTCTCGCCGTTCAGGAATGTACCCACATACCGCACCGACACCACCTGCCCCCTGAACGGAACCGGCCCTTCACCAGGCGCATGCACCACATACAGCAAACCGCTCTCGGTCTTGCGAGCGTTGGGGTAACGCTGCGCGATGATCATCGCGTCCTGCGTGCTAAACTGCGGCGCATCGAGCGCGGCGCGCATCGCGCTGTTGATCGGCTTGCCCGGATTTTTGCGCGCGAAAATCCCCGAGCGAACGCCGATGGCGATGGTCACCAGGACAACCGTGAGCAGAGCGAGGACGAAAAAACTGCGCATACGCGTATCAGCAAGAGCCGCCGCCCCAGGTGATGCAAGCGGCGCGAATCCGGCTGGAGTCCGGCGAACTCAACCGCCGAGATAGCTCATCTCCGCTTTTTCAACCATCTCGCCTCGCGCGAGCCGCTCGGCGCGCTCCTCGGAATAACGATCCGTGCGGAATCCCCAGACGCGGGAAATAAAATTTCTCAACGCCGCTTCATCCGCACCGCCTCGCAAAGCGCCTAGCACATCGTGGCCGAGCGCGGTGAAAAGACACGTGTGAATCTTGCCGTCAGCTGACAGGCGTGCCCGATTGCAGTCTCGGCAAAAAGGCTCTGTCACCGCGCTGATCAGCCCGATCTCGCCGCCCCCATCGAGAAACCGATAACGCGCCGCCACTTCTCCCCGATAAGCCGGCGCCATGGCTTCGAGCGGCCACCGCGCGGCAAGCGTATCCACAATTTCCTTCGCCGGGACGACCTGACTCCGCTCCCAGCCGTTGTGCATCCCAGCGTCCATGAACTCGATGAAACGCAGGTTCAGTCCGCGTGCCCTCGCCCACTGGGTAAGCGGCACGATCTCGCGATCATTCACACCACGCTGGACCATCATGTTCAGCTTCACCGCGAAACCTGCTTGAAGCGCGGCATCGATCCCGCGGATCACGCGTTCCGGGCCGAAGCCCTGTCCATTCATCCGACCGAAAATCTCCCGGTCGAGGCTGTCGAGCGACACGGTAAGCCGGTCCAGACCTGCGGCCCGCAATGCCCGCGCGTATTTCTCGAGCAACCAGCCGTTGGTCGTGAGCGCGACATCGGGTACGCTCAACTCGGTCTTGATAAAATGAATGAGCGCGGGCACGTCCGCGCGCAGCAGCGGCTCGCCGCCGGTCAGTCTGATTTTTTCAACACCGAGCGAGGCAAACGCGCGAAGGATGCGCGTGAGTTCCTCAAAGGACATCCGCTGTGGATCCTTCAGGAACGCGTGACCCGCACCGAAAATCTCCGCCGGCATGCAATACGTGCAGCGAAAGTTACAGCGGTCGGTGACAGAGATGCGCAGGTCGCGCAACGGACGGCTGAGCTGATCACGAACTTCGGACATGCGAGAGTGGCGACTTCACCGGCACCCGAGCGAAATCGATGCGAGAAATTTCCCCCGGGCGACTCGCAGAGTAAAGCCCTGCGGATTCACAGAAGGTTCTTCACCGTCTTCTCCAAGTCTTCGATGGGCGCGGCACCGTGCTTTTCGAAACGCAGCTTTCCTTCGCGGTCGATGACAAACGTCGCAGGAATGCCTTCAAAATTCCCAAACGCCGCGACCTGTTCCGCGCCGGCCATGACGATGGGATAATTGATCCCTTTTTGAGCAGCGAACTTCTTCACCTGCGCAGGCGAAATCTCATCCAAGGAAAGTCCGACAAGGGTGAAGCCCTGCGGGCCGAGTTTTTTCTGAAGCTCGATGTAGCCGGGCAGCTCATGCACACAGGGCCCACACCATGTGGCCCAAAAATCAACGACCACGACCTTCCCCTTAAAATCGGCGGAGCTGACCGATTTGCCGTCGAGATCGGTGAGCGTCCACGTCGGCGCAAGAGGCGCGGCGGCGACAGCCTGATAAGCCGTGCGCGTGTCTGCAGAATTCGCCGAGGGACGGCATGCGGCGGCGAATCCAAGAAAGAGCGCCAGGCCGGCGACTAGAAATCCGCGCAGAAAAATTTTCGTCATGCTCGTCATACGTGTGCGAGTCGTAAGGCACGCGGATTATTCCCGCCGTCAAGCGGCGGCTTCGGTCCGCTGGCGCGGCAACAGATCCGGCGCGGAGAGCGCGGCAATGCCAAGGAATCCCGCCGACTTGATGAAGAGCGTGATCGCGATGTCTGTCGCCTGATGCCGCATGAAGTAAATCGCACCGAGGAACATGACTACGCCAAGGATAACTTCGACGACGGTCACGATGGTGAACAGCATACGGCTGCGGAGTTTTTTCATCACACCGCCGACGCGCGCATCGCGTCCTCCCTTGGGCGTGCGCACGAATTCCCCGCCGATGGTGAACATGCCTTCGATCACCGCGACGCAACACGTGACACTCATGGCCAGGCCAAACGCGAGAAGTAGCGGCGAGACAATTAACCAAAGCAGCCCGTCAGCCCATTCGCGTGCACGGAAATACTGACTCGTGATGTACAAAATCACCGTGGTGCCTCCGGTCAGCACCACCGAAAGCGGATTCATGAAGAGCCACGCGCCGTTCAACTCCACCTTCTCCGCAAAATAAAGATACGGGACGAACAAGATGGAGAACGTTACCAAGAGCGGATGCACAAACCCGGTCGTGAGGTGGAAAAAGGCTTCGCGTTTCACCCGCGATGGAAGATCGCTAGCGAAGATTTCGCCGAGCTGTTTGCGGGCGACCTGAATGCCTCCTTTCGTCCAACGATATTGCTGCGACTTAAACGCCGTCAGTTTCTCCGGCAGTTCCGACAGCACCGTGTAGTCGCTAAGGTAGATAAACTTCCAGCCACGACGTTGAGCGCGATAACTTGCATCCAGATCCTCCGTCACCGTGTCGGCTGACCAACTACCGGCATCCTCAAGCGAGGCGCGGCGCCACACTCCCGCGGTGCCGTTGAAATTAAAGAAAAGCCCGCTCCCGAAACGCGCCGCCTGCTCCACCACGAAATGAGCATCGAGAAAAATTCCTTGAAAGCGCGTGAGTAGACTCGCGCGGCGATTGCTGAATTCCCAGCGCGCCTGCACCACGCCGACGCGCGGATCGCTGAAGTAAGGCATGGCCTTCTCCAAAAAGTCTGGCGCGGGCCGGAAGTCCGCGTCGAATACGGCACAAAACTCCGCGTCGGTGAGCGTCATTCCATACGCGAGCGCGCCCGCCTTGTAACCGCTGCGCTGCGGACGGCGGATGTGTTTCACGCAAACGGCGAGCTCGGGATTTTTTTCCATCCAACGCTCGATGATTGCCGATGTCTCGTCGTTCGAATCGTCGAGCACCTGCACTTCGAGTAACTCCTTCGGCCAGTGCAACGCGGTGACCGTGTCGAGCAGTCCTTCAACCATCAGCGACTCGTTATAGAGCGGGCATTGCACGCAGACACGCGGGAGCGGACCCTTCCACGGCGCCGGAGCTGCGGGCTTTCTCGCGTGGCGGGCATACATCCACAGCACCTTCAAACGATGGATGGCGAAGCCGATCATGCCCGCGAGGGTGATGGCGTAGAGTGTGAGCACGATGGCCGACATGGTTATAATAAGGCTTCTTTCCCACGCCCAGCCGTCAAGGCCGCGCAGTCTAAATCATTTGTTTCCGACGAGGAACCAGCGGTCAGATCCGCGATCAACCAGCGGTGGCGGTCATGTCCATGTTGAGAACCTCGATGAATTTTTTCATCGCAGGCGTCAGCACGCGACCCTTGCGATGCAAAATTGCGAGGGGCCGGGAAAACTCCTTGCCGCGGAAAGGCACGATCGCGAGCGAGCCTTGTTTGGATTCTTGGAGCACGGTGGCTTGTGGCACGATCGCGATACCGTGGTCGATCTCGACCGCGCGCTTTACCGTTTCGATATTGTCGAACTCCATGACGGGCTCGATCTCGAGCTTGTTGTCCCGGAAAATCTGGTCGACCGCCTTCCGCGTCGGAATGTCGGGGTCAAAACCGATAAACCTTTGCCCCGCGAGCTCCTTGAGGTCGACCTCACCCGTCTTCGCCAGCGGATGCGACGGATGCGTGATGAGGACCAGGCGGTCATCACGGAAGGGCAACATCTCGATCTGGCGCACTTTCACCGGAAAGGCGACCAGGCCAAAATCCACGGAGTTATGGAGAATGTCTTCGTAGACGAGATTCGAGCGGCGATATTCCACGCGCACATTGACGGAGGGGAAGTCGTGCAAGAACCGTTTGATATACGGTGGCAGCTCGTGAAGCCCGATCGAATAAATCGTCGAGATCCGGATCGTGCCGCTAATGACCTTTTTCATCTCCTGCAATTCGCTCAGCAGCTTCTCGTATTGATGAAGAACTTCCTTCGAAGCCTCGTACACACGCTGGCCTTCACGCGTGAGCTGAAACTGCTTCTGGCTGCGATCGATCAGCAGCGTTTTAAAATGACGCTCCATCGCCCGTGCTTGTTGGCTCACCGCGGATTGGGTGATGCCATTGATCTTGGCGGATTTTGAAAAGCTCTTCGTCTCGACGAGATCGGCGAAGATTTTGAAATTCTCGATTTGCATGG
>WUUC01230633.1_pt1 | contig 23802 bp, 12 predicted proteins | sample 6278441 | NCBI WGS metagenome assembly WUUC01 (sample SAMN13675441, study PRJNA597444) | soil metagenome | isolation source: soil | place: USA: Washington | collected 2017-10 | reverse complement strand
GCCTGGTAGTGCGCATGCTTTGGGAGCATGAGGTCGCTGGTTCGAATCCAGTCGCCCCGACCATTCAGAACGCGATCGATTCGGGCGCGGTCCGTCAGGCGATGCAGCGCAGCTAGACGCTCGCGCCGCTGCTTGCGCTAGTCCTGCGCTCCAAGTCGAAGCTCGTTGTTCGGCAGGTAGAACGCGACGACCTGAGTCCCATCAGGTCGCGACACGAACGCGCGCTTCCCTTGGACTCCATCGTTGGCCGCCCGGGTCGCGAGCTGGACCAGGGCGAGACCGTTCGCGGGATCGAGCTCGAATCGGCACGCCGAGTCGCGACAATCGACGGCTAGCAGGACGTTCGGATCGATGTCATCGGCGACAAAGTTTGCGAGCGCCGCTTCCTCAACCTCGCGGCTCAGCTGCGCGTTTGATTCCTCTTTTTCCCATGCGAGATCGATTTCGTCGTCCGCTACGTCGGGCCGAACCGCCAGACGCTTAGCTCCGCTGATCTCTTCGCTTCCGCTTCCGGCACTCGGCGCGTCGACTGCGCGCTCGCGGTCGCCGGCGTTTCGAGTGGCTGCCATCGCTTGCGGTGGCCGCGGACTGCGTGTCGTTGAAAATTGCTTGACCGCTTCAGCGCGCTGCAACGGAGACGCAGGCGTCGAAGCGCTGGATTCGGTCCTGTCCTGCCGGTCGTCCTTCTCAAAAACGACGCTCGAAGTCTCATGGCGCCTCGATAGCCAGAACGAGATAGCGAGCACCGCTGCGGCCGCCAGTAGACCCCTTCTCGTCGCATCGCTCATTGCCACCTCAGCGTCATCCAAATCGTCGCTGACATGATGTTTGAAAAGGCGGCCCATCCCATGAACGAATAGACATGCCGGCGCGCGCCTACGGCGCGTTGAAACGCGATGCCGACCGATCCAAGACCGCGCGCTACGAGCTCCCACGCAAGCAGCACCACACCGTGGGTGGCGAAGAGTGCCGTCAGCGCAAAGGGCACCTTCGTTGCATCCCGCGTGAAGACCGCCAGGTCGTGCAGCAGTCCCATGGCCAGGAACGTTGCGAAGATGCCCGCTGCGATCGGGATCGCTCCGCGCATGCGGAGCTTGCGCCCGATCGCAAGCGCGGCGGGCGTATAGATGTACCGCTCGCACCACACGCCCAGGTAGCGGTTCCATCGCCGCCAAAAGTCCATGGGGCTCCGTGCAAGGAACGGATAGTTGAAGCACTCGGGCACTTCGTAGCCAAGCAGGCGCATCAGGCCGATCTGCAAGCTCACGTTCGCAGACTGGCTGATGTACTCCCCGAGTGCGATCACTCCAATCCCCAGCATCGACATTGCAAATGCGGGCAGCGTAAGCGTGTCGAAAAGGCTGCCGAGACTTCCCATGATGGCGCCCTGCATGACGAGCGCACTGATGCCCAACGCGATCCGTTTCGCGCCATGGGAATGCAAAGCGGGTGGCCCGACGCACTCTCCGCGCAGCGGGGATACGTACACCAGCGTTGGGTTAACCAATATAAAGAATAGCGCGCTACTCACGCGCTCCCGCTCCGGTCGCGTCGCCGACTCGATCACGTAGCTGAAAGCCGAGAGCATCGCCATCCAACCCAACACCTGCGCCTCGAGCCGCAGCTCGGGCGGCAGAACGGCTGCCGGCGCAACGAGATAGGCGAACGCACAAAGCATGAACAGCGCAGGCTTCGTAATGGCGCCGCTGCGTACGCTCGGAATGCACGCGTAAGCTCCCCACGAGGCCAGCGCGTAGTACACAAGCATCGCGAGCGCCGCGGGAAGAAGAACCGCCCTCGAAGGGTTGAAGTAGACCGCGGCCGTGCAGAGGGCTGCGTATGCAAGCAGGCAGCTGCACCTAGCAACGACTGCTATTCGTGCCGTGCCGATGGCACACGCAACGAATGGCAATGCGCGAAAGGCCGCCGTGTAGAGCGTGGCCGACCATAGCGTCTGCACGCTTTCGATGAGCTCATCGAACGTCATGGGTGCAGGACCTAGATTGGACCGAACTGAACTTTGCGAACCCAGGCGCTCTGCTGTTCCTTGAACCGTTTGAACCTATCGACGCCGAGAATCGCTACGAGCTCTCGTTCGCTTGCGGCGACAATCTCCGTCCTTTGCTCGACAGGCGCGCTGCGAAAATCGAGCTCCACTTGCTCCATGAGCAACTCGCATCGTTCCATCTCCTCCTTCGTGACTTGGAGCGGCTGCGTTTGCGTCGCGAAGAACATACGCATACCCGTGATCAGCGTCTCCGGATCGGAGGTCAGAATAATTTCGGAAAACGTTCGTGGCTCGGGTTGCGGCATCTCGTACGAGTAGACGGGCGTTGGCTCCTGCGAAGCTGTCTCTGGGTTCTCCCGACGAAGGATGTAGAGCGCGGCTGGGGTGTCCACGACATCGCTCACGCCGCCGATCGGCAGCTTGTCGAGCGCTGCTTCGATACGCCACGCCCCCGAGCGCGCGGGCCATGCCGTGGGGAAGACATTGCACGAGTCGCCGCAGTACTGCTCCTGCAAGTCGCCGAATCGCGAAGGTTCCCGTTTGAGCTCAGCAGCGATCTTCGAAGCAAGGACGACGCTGTCTGCGCGCGTGCGCGGCGCACCGTCGGTCTCTACGTCGAAGATGACGATGGCCGAGGTTGCGTACCGAGTCCTTTCGATCTCGGTCGTTCGGACCAGAAGCTCATACCCGTCGGCCGTGTCGAGAGGCCCAACGACCTCGCCTACGCCAGCGTGCGTGAGAAGCTCAAGCCCTGTAGTCGATGTGCCCGACTCTTGGTGCGTGGGCCAGATGCCTCTGTCTCCACCGAAGTCGCCGTCAATGGCGTCAGAGTGAAGCCGAGCCGCCTCTGCAAACGAGATGGAGCCGGCTCGGATCGCTGCGCCTAACTCATTCGCGGCCGCGAGCGCAGCCGCCCGCGGTCGGTCCACTTTCTTTCGAAGCTCGCTCCTGATCCGAGCGCTGTTGTACGTGAACAGAATGCGCCGCATTGCGATGTGCGTCTCAGGTGTTACGGGAAGGCGCTTGATAATCTCGAAACCCATGCTGGTCTCAATGGGCCCCTCGAGCTCACCGATCTTCAGACCGGCGAGTGCATCCAATTGGATGGGTTCGAGCGCGAGCGCAGGCACGATGCCGAATACACCGCCTGACACGGATGCGGACGTGTCGTCGGATGCTTGACGAGCTAGGTTTTCGAATCGCTCCGGATGATGGGCGAGCTCCTGCGCGAGCGCGAAGGCGCGCCGCAATGCCTCTTCCCTCGTTCGTGTTACCGCTTCGCCAGGGCGAACGACCGAGGCTTGGTCAGCGTCGACGTCCTTATGACGCACAAGGATTGAGGCGAAGCGAATGCGAACTGGAGATAAGAGAGATGGCTCGATGCGCCATCGGCCCGGTCGTACTCTTAGCTGCGCTTCAAGTTGCTCGATGGGAATGTCATCACTTCTCTTGTTGGCCTTGCATCCAGAAACACAGAGAGCCAGCAGAGCGGCGGTGACAACTAGCTGTTGGAGGCTGCGCAATCGCATCGCCGCACTGGTATGCGATCGACGATCGCAATGCAACGGCGAAGCCTTCCGTGCTACTCAGGCCGCGCAGTTGAAGTAGGACCAATAGCAAATGCTAGGAGAACGAAATGAGACATAAGACATCGGGATTTACGACCTTGGTTGTAAGCGCCATACTCGCTTGCGGGCTTGGCTTCTTGGCAATGGGCGACAGTGCTCGCGCGGACGCTCTAGGTACCCTGACCTGTGAAGGAAACTGGGGCGCTGAGGGCACTCATTTAGGCGTAGTGTGCAACGTGACGGACACGGGCGGCATTGGAACGAAGACCGTGCATGGCAACACGCGGTTTGGACATGGGCTGACTGCCACCCTCCACTACGGCGTTGCGTCGTCTACGCTCAACGGTGTTATCCAGAACCCCGCCACCGGACAAATCTTGTCCGCGGTCAGGTGCTGTCCTCAGGGCGCCGGCAATTGCGGAGCGGCGTGGACGCTGTCACCAGCGTCATGGACGGCTCGCGGTGGGTTTAAGAACGTAGCCAACCCCTGCGGCCCGACCAAGCTCATGGACCGGACGCGATGCAAGGCGGCGACTTGGTGCGACTAGAGCTAGCGTAAGGCAGCGCGCGGGAGAACCTCGTTCTCCCGCGCCTGTCGTTAACTACTGATACTCGCGTGAGTAAAGCCGCAAACCATAAGGTTCCGCGGTTTTTTCTTGTTAACAGCGTCCGGCAGCGACGCGTGGTTCTTGTTTGCTAACAGGTCTTCACGTGTCAGCGGATTTGTCAGCTATGAGCAATGAGATTCGCGCATTTCTCCACGATCGACCGCACCGTGAAGCCCCGTTCCTCCTTCGCGCGTTCTTCGTCGATCCACTCCTGTATAGGATATTCGCCGAGCCCAAGCGCGTCTTCCAGCGACAGCGTCAGGTCCACGACCTTCAGCGACGTGAGCCCAAGGTCTGTAACCACGTTCGTGTCAAAGTCGATCGGGATGGCGCTTGCAGAGCCGTCATCAGCGATCTGCGCGAGGACCGGACGAATGCGTTCTAGGACGTTCTGGAGATCGATGCTCATGCCGACGTCGCCTCTATGGAGATGGAGCCCTCTCGGGCGAAGGGACGCGCTGCAGAGCGCTTTCTAGATACAGCCTTTTGACCTGGCCGCGCTGGAGCTTTCCGCTGGAGGTCTTGGGCAGCGACCATGGCTGGACGATGACGACTTCCCGCGGAGCAAGCCCGGTTTGTCCGAGCACAGCGCGTCGGACGGCCTGGAGCAGAGTCTGCGCGCGATGAGGGTTCTCGCACTCGGCGACAACGATCAGCTGCTCGGTATCCTCGCCAGGTACCGAGAACGCGCAGACGTGCCCCGGGCGAATGCCTTCCACGATGGCCGCGTTCTCGATGAGCTGCGGATGATGGTTTTTGCCCGCAACGATGACGAGCTCTTTGATCCGACCCGCGACGAACAGCTCGCCCTGATCGAAAAAACCTAGATCGCCTGTGCGGAAAAAGCCTTCGTCCGTGCGCGCGGCCTTCGTCGGGGGCTCATTGAAGTAGCCGAGCGTTACGCTCGGTCCCCGAACTGCGATCTCGCCGACCCGCCCGGGGCCCAGCGGCACGCCCGCGCCATCGACGAGCGCTACTTCGTGATCATCGAGCGGCGAGCCACAGGACACGATCGCCGTTCCACCGGCAGCGGCGACAGATCCTTTCACGCGCTCCACGCGCCCTTGATCGTAGGCGGCCGCGTCGATGTGCACGACGCGCGGCACCGCGTCCGGGGCACCGGCGGAAACGGCCAACGTCGTCTCTGCCATTCCGTATGCCGGATTGAGGCATGCGGGCGAGAGGCCAAAGCGCGCAAAGGTCGTGGCGAAGCGCTCCAGCGTTGCGGCTTGGATCGGCTCTGCACCGATGCTGATCACTCGCACGCAGCTCAGATCGAGATTCGGCACGCGTGGTAGCCGACGGGTCGCGGCTCGCAAACCGAAGTTATTGGTACTGAGCATTGTGCCACGATAGTGGTGTGCCACTTCGAGCCACGTTTGGGGTCGCGTGGCGAACACGCTCGTTGGGATGAAGACGTGCCGACCGAGAGATAGCAGCGGGGTCACCACGGAACCGACGAGCCCCATGTCGTGATAGAGCGGCGCCCAGCTTATGCCGATGTCGCGCGTGTGATCGCTTTGCAGGCGCCGATGAAGCGATCGAACGTTGGAGACAAGATTGCCGTGACTCACCATCACCCCCTTGGCGTTGCCCGTAGAGCCGGAGGTGAATTGCAACAAGCAAAGGTCCTGCGATTGAGTCTTCGCATCGCCGCGGGCTGTCCAATTGGGCATCGCCGCGCTCGCTGAGCGCGCTTGTTCGATGGAGAGCCACCCGCGCACGTGCGGAAACCGATCGCGTCGGCACTCCAGCTTGCCGAGAACGGCGGCAGGCGCCAAGACCCACCGTGCTCGGCTCGCCTCTAGGATACGACCCAGGTGATCGAGCTGTGGTTCCAGCGCCGCGAAGTCGGATGGGGGACAAAGGGGGATCGGCACGGCGTGCAGCCAAATGCACGCAAAGAAGCCGAGGACGAACTCCTGCTCGTCCAATACGGGCAGCGCGACGCGGTCGTTATCAGTGACACCTTGGCCGTGGAGACGTTGCGCGAGCATCCACGAAGCCCGCGCGAGGTCGGACCAAGTCCAATCGCGGGCTTCCAGCGTTGGCGTCAGAAAGGTGAAGCCGAGCCGCTCGGTGCCACGCGCGCGGATAAGGGCTTCGTAGAGAGTCGGCGGCAGCTCTGTATATGTAGAAGTGCTCACGCGGCGCTCAGCGAGGAGCGAGTCCATACCATGAGAAGTCGGCTTCCGACCTCTGCGTCTTGCGATGGCGATGCCGGCGGTTGACGTGGTTAACAAAAAAAAACCGCGGCACCTTCCTTGTCGATGCGCCTATAACTGCGGCTGCCGCTACAACCGCAGCGCGGGCGGGAGCGTTCCTTGGAACATATGTGGTGTGATGGCGCGCGAGTCGACGAGCGCTACCGAATCCTCGGGCTGAGTCCCTTCGACCGTGCTGTCGTTCAGCTGACGGCGGAGTGCAGTCGTGCCGGTGCGATGGGAGTGTTGGAGCTCGCTGTTGATGACGAGGCGGGACGTCGTGCGCTCTCGGAGCTCTCAGCGGCAGGCTTCCTCTTCGGCGTGCGCTTGTCCGCTCGCACGGCGACGCTGCCGTTGACGCTGCCGTTGACGCTGCCGGACAACGTCGGCGCGCTCGTACTGCCGGATGTGCAGGTGCTAGCGACGGTCGCTGAGGCCGTCGCTCAAGTGCCTGACCGGCGTAGGCCACGGCTGCTCTGTCAGGTCTGCTCGCTTCACGAAGCGCGTCGCGCGATCGAGCTGGGCGCCGATGGCTTGATCGTGAAGGGCAACGAGTCCGGCGGACGTGTCGGCGACGAGACGAGCTTCGTGCTCGTGCAACGCGTCGTTGCGGAGATCGCAGCACCCCTCTGGGTGCAAGGCGGCATCGGACTGCACAGCGCAGCCGCCGCGATCGCTGCCGGCGCGTTCGGTGTCGTGCTCGACGCTCAGCTCGCGCTGTTGCCGTCGAGCGGCGCGCCGCGGGCGTTGCGCAAGCGCTTGGCCAAGCTGGATGGGAGCGAGACCTCGATTCATGAAGGCTCACGCGTGCTGCGTCTGCTCATGACGGGCGAGCCTGATCTCGTCGTCCCGATGGGCCAGGACGTGGCGCTCGCCGCAGATTTCGCGAAGCGCTACGGCACGATGACCGACGTCGTACGCGGCGTGCTCGGGTCGCTCGACGGGCACCTGCGATGCTCACAGGCCGTGCGCGTGCTCCAGCCCGAGAGCGCCTTTGCGAAGGCTGCGGGCATTCGTTTTCCGATCGCACAAGGCCCGATGACGCGCGTCAGCGACGCCAGCGCCTTTGCGGAAGCTGTCGCCGATGCGGGTGCGTTGCCGTTCATCGCGTTGGCTCTGCTGCGACAGAACGAAGCAAGCGCAATCTTGGAGGACACCCACCGGCGTCTAGCCGGACGCAGCTACGGCGTCGGCCTCCTCGGCTTTGCACCGCCTGAAATTCGCGCTGAGCAATTGGCGCTCGTCGAACGGCTGCGGCCGCCCTTCGCGCTCATCGCGGGCGGTCGGCCCGCGCAGGCGCAAGCGCTCGAAGCGGTGGGCGTCGCGACGTTCTTGCACGTGCCGTCGCCTGGGCTGCTCGAGCTCTTCCTCCGCGAGGGAGCTCGGCGCTTCGTGTTCGAGGGACGGGAGTGCGGCGGTCACGTCGGTCCACGCTCGAGCTTCTTGCTATGGGAGCAAGCGGTCGCCCAGCTAACCAAGCTGCCGGATCTTAACGACGTGCACGTGCTCTTTGCAGGGGGCATTCACGACGCGCGCTCCGCCGCCGCGGTCGCCGCACTGTCGGCGCCATTGGCAGCGCGCGGCGCCAAGATCGGCGTGCTGATGGGCACGGCCTATCTGTTCACGCGCGAGGCGGTCGAGCACGGCGCGATCACGGCCGAGTTCCAAAACCAAGCGTTCGCCTGCGAGCAGACGGTGCTGCTCGAGAGCGGACCAGGGCACGCGACGCGTGCCGCGTTCACACCCTTCGCCGAAGAGTTTCAGCGCGCCCGGCGCGAGATGCAGGCCGCTCACCGCGATCCGCAAGAGATGTGGCTCGAGCTCGAGCAGATGAACCTCGGTCGACTGCGCGTCGCTGCGAAGGGCCTGGAACGCACGGGTGCCTCTTTGGTCGCTGTCGATCAGGAGAGACAGCGCGATCAGGGCCTCTTCATGATGGGGCAGGTGGCGGCGCTGCGGCGCGAGCAAACCACGCTCGCCGAGCTGCACGCGGACGTCAGTGAACGCTCGGCGCAAACGTTGGCGAATGCAGTGCGACCGTCGCAACCGCTCGTCGGCGGTGACGACATCGCGATCGTCGGCATGGCGTGCGTACTGCCAGGCGCCGAGAACATCGAGCAGTACTTGTGCAACCTGCTGAGCGGTTGCAGCAGCGTGACCGAGGTGCCCGAGAGTCGATGGAATCGAACGCTGTACTTCGACACGAAGGGCGGACACGACAAGACCCGCTCGAAGTGGGGCGGGTTCATCCCGCAAGTTCGGATCGACGCGCAGCGCTACGGCATTCCTCCTCGCTCGGTCGGGTCCGTGGATCCTGGTCAGCTGTTGAGCTTGCACGTGGTCGAGCAGGCGCTCGTCGACGCAGATCTCGGTCTGGACGAGGATCCGCTGGCGCGCGAACGCACCGCGGTCGTGTTCGGCGCCGAGGCGGGTACGGAGATGGCTTCGGCATATGTCTTTCGCTGCGCCTATCCCCAGCTGCTAGGCGCGTTGCCCGACGCGCTCGATGCGCAGCTTCCGAAGCTCACGGAAGATGCGCTGCCGGGTGTGCTGGCAAACGTCATCACCGGTCGGATCAGCAATCGATTCGATCTCGGTGGTTCGAACTACACCGTCAACGCGGCGTGCGCGTCGTCGCTGACGGCTCTCGACGCGGCTTGCAAGGAGCTCACGCTCGGGTCTGCGGACGTCGCGATCGCGGGCGCCGTCGATGTCCACAACGGCGCGTATGACTACTTGATGTTCTCGGCCGTGCAGGCGCTCTCCCCAACGGGTTCGTGCAAGGCGTTCGATGCTGCGGCGGATGGCACGGTGTTGGGCGAAGGCGTCGTCGCGGTCGTGCTCAAGCGGCGTGCCGACGCGGAGCGCGATGGCAATCGCATCTATGCGACCTTACGCGCGGTCGCAGGTGCGAGCGACGGTCGCGCCTTAGGACTCACCGCGCCGCGGCGCGAGGGACAGCTGCGATCGCTCGAGCGAACGTACGCGCGCGCAGGCGTGAGCCCCGCCGACGTTTCGTTGTTCGAGGCGCACGGGACCGGGACGGTTCTCGGTGATCGAACAGAGCTCGGCACGTTGACGGAGCTGCTTGCCGACGCGGGTGCGACCGCAGGCGCACACACGTTGGGATCGGTGAAGTCGCAGATCGGCCACACGAAGTGCGCGGCTGGTTTGGCCGGTTTGCTCAAGGTCGTGCTCTCCGCGTACCACGGCATTCTTCCTCCGACTGCACAACTCTCGACGCCGCATCCCGACTACAGGCCAGGGCAGAGCCCGCTTGTTTTTCGCGAACGCCCGGCGCCGTGGATCGAGCCGCGCAGGCTCGGCGCGGTGAGCGCATTCGGGTTCGGCGGCACGAACTTTCATGCAGTGGTCGAGGGTCGCGGTGATGCGGTTGCGACGATGGGCTGGCCAGTGGAGCTCTTCTTGCTGCGCGGCGTCGACCGCCAAGCGGCCCTCCAAAGCGCTCGGGCGCTGTTCGCTGCGGCGGACAGCAGCCAAAGCTTTCGGCTGCGCGACCTCGCGTTGACCGCTGAGCGTGCAAACGAAGGGGAGCGAGTCCAGCTCGCCCTCGTCGCAGAGTCGTTGGCGGACCTGCGGTGGAAGCTCGCGCGAGCACTCGAATCCGGTGGCCCCTGCGAGGAAGTTCTTGCGAGCGAACCGGATCCTGAAGCAAGCAGCGGGCGCGACGTTGCTTTCTTGTTTCCCGGCCAAGGCAGTCAGCGGCTGCATATGGGAAGCGACCTCTTCATTCACTTCCCCTTCGCGCGTGCGCTTCTCGTCGGCGAACCGGAGCTTGCGCGTTGCCTCTTCCCTGGTCGCGCCTTCCTCCCGGAGGAGCAAGGCGTGCAGCTCGCCGCGCTGACCGACACTCGCGTCGCTCAGGCGAGCCTTGGTCTAGTGGAGCTCGCGTTCACCGACATCCTGCGCGACTTCGGTGTGGAAGCGGCTTTTGCCGGCGGTCATAGCTACGGGGAGCTTGCCGCGCTCGCCTACGCCGGCTCGCTCGCTCGCCGTGACTTGATCGCGTTGTCGCGCGAACGCGCGCAAGCCATGCATTCACACTGGCCGGAACACGATGCCGGACGGATGGCAGCCGTGCGTGCGTCGAGCGCTGACCTCGCACCGTTCTTGTCGCAGCTCCCGAGCGTGGTGATCGCTAACCACAATGCACCGCGGCAGACGGTCATCGCGGGCCCGAGCGACGATGTCGACCGGTTCGTGGTGTTGCTGCGAGAGCACGGAATCGGTGCGGTGCCCCTGACCGTCGCCGGCGCCTTCCACAGCCCGCTTCTCCACGGCGCCGATCGATCTTTCGATGTGGCGCTGGCGCGAACGCAAGTCAGTAGCCCGCGCATCGCAGTCTTTTCCAACCTCACCGGTGCGGCTCACGGAAGCGACCCGAGCTCGGTTCGAGCTGCGCTGGCGCAGCAGTTGGTCTCCCCCGTGCTCTTCGAGCAGCAAGTGCGTGCGATGCACGCTGCCGGCGCGCGCACGTTCGTCGAGGTGGGTCCGGGCCAAGTCCTGACGGGTCTCGTCCAGGAGATTTTGGGCGCACAAGAGCATCGCGCGATCTCGACAGATCGACGCGGCGCTCCTTCGGGCCTGCACGCGCTGCTCGAAGCGTTGGCAAAGCTCGCGGTCGCGGGCGTACCGCTTACGCTCACTCGTTCCCTCGAGTCGAGAGGCGCGCGTTCGATCGCGCTGCCCTTGGCCTCGCGCCCGTCGGTGCAGGGCGCCGTCTTTCTCGTCGACGGTCACTGCGCGAAGTCGCTCGATGGCGCTGCGCTAACCGAAGGGCTGCGGCCTTGCGATGCGCCCGTTGCGGTGGCTCGAACCGAACCGGGCGATAGCGGCGACGCATCGCTCCTCGAGTACCTCCGAAGCATGCGCGAGCTCGCGGAGCGCCAGAGCGACGTGATGCTGCGCTACCTCGGGGCAGCTCCGCAGCGCACGAACGACCACGGCATTCAGCGAGTGGTGGCGCGCGCCGAGCGTTACACAGCGTTGCCGTCCCCAGCCGTCGCCGCGGACACCGCGGGGACGGTGAGCGATGTACTGAGCTTGCTGCAGGGAATCGTGAGCGAGCGGACCGGCTATCCGATCGAAATGCTCGATCCCGATCTCGACCTCGAGGCTGACTTTGGCATCGACTCCATCAAGCGGGCGGAGATCGCAGGCAGCCTCGTGCAAGCGCTCGGCATTTCGGGCTCGCAGCAGTCGCACGCGGTGGAACGCTTGGTGCGAGTACGCACGATGCGCCAGATGCGGGCTGAGCTGTCGGACAACGCCGATCGTGCTGGCAACCCTGACATCGGCACAGCCCAAGGCTCCGTCGCTCGCTTACCCGCTGAGCGTCCACAGTCCATGCCGGTCGAGGAGATCCAGCGCCTCCTGATCGAGCCGACCATCACGGATGGTCCGCACAATGGCTTGAGCGTTCGCGGCCTCACGTATGCGCTCGTGGCCGACGACCGTGGCATCGCCGAGGCGCTTGCGCTGATTCTTCGCGCGCGCGGTGCTCATGTCCTCGAGCTAGCGGAACCCTCGACGCTTGCGGCCGCCGACGCGTTGATCTTGCTCGAGTCGCTGCGTGCCGGCGCGAATTGTGTAGAGCGCTCCGCGTTCGGCTGGGCGAGCCGAGCGCTTGAGCTCGGTGTGCGGCAAATCGTGAGCGTCACGGTTCCGCCGCGCGACGGAGTGGTGGGCGGAGCCGGCATCGCGGGTCTGCTGAAGAGCTTGGCGCGCGAGCACGCGACGTTGCGCGTTCAGACGATCGAGCTGGACCCGCGCGAGGACGCTCACACCAGTGCCGCCCGTATCGCAGCGGAGCTGCAGGACGCCAGCGCGCCGCGTCAGGTGCTCTTTGCGTCCGAACAGCGGTTCGTGCCGACGCTGGTGCATGCTGCTCATCGCTCCGAGGCAGCGCAGGAGCCACGAGCGGTTCTAGATCGCGACTCGGTCGTGCTCGTGACCGGCGGTGCGCGTGGAATCACGGCGCGGCTCGCGTCCGCGCTCGCACGGCGTTACGGCTGCAAGCTCGAGATCGTGGGGCGGTCCGAGCTTCCTGCGCCGATCGAGAGCACGGCGACCGCAAGCTGCCCCGACATCCGAGCGCTTCGGCGTGTGCTGGCCGAGTCTGGGGCTTCACCGCGAGCCATCGACATCGATTGCCGACGCCTGCTCGCGGAGCGCGAGATGCGCACGACGTTTAGTGAGCTCACCGCTGCAGGCGCTCGCTTTCGTTACCACGCGCTCGACGTGCGTGACTCGAACGCACTGGCTGCGCTCATCGAGCGCATCTACGCAGAGCAGAGCCGTCTCGACGCGGTGATTCACGGTGCCGGCGTCATCGACGATCGGCTGTGTGCGGAGAAGTCGCTCGAGTCCTTCGATCGAGTCTTCGACACGAAGGCAGCGTCGGCGCACGCGATCCTGAGCGCGCTGAAGCCTGAAACCGAGCTGGTCGTCTTTCTCTCCAGCATCAGCGCCGTTCTCGGCAATCGAGGGCAGACGGACTATGCCGCCGCGAATGCGGTGCTCGATGGCTTGGCACTTGCTGCCGATCCGCGCGAGCGGCGCCGCGTGTTGTCGATCAACTGGGGCCCTTGGAGCTTGGGCATGGTCGATGACGATCTCGCTGCGGAGTACCGACGGCGTCAAGTCGCTTTGATCACGCCTGAAGCGGGAGTGCGCGCGTTTATCGACGAGCTCGAGCAAGGGCGGAGCTCGCAGGTCGTCTTGGTTGCGGGAGGCCCCGAGGCTTGGGCGAGTGATGGCTGAGCCCTGCGCGATCGTGGGCATGGCGTGCATTTTTCCGGGAGCTCCCGACATCGAGAGCTTCTGGTCAAACCTGTGCAACGGCGTCGATTCGATCACCGATCTGCCCGATGGGCGCTGGGATTCGGCGTTCTATGATCCTGCCGCGACGTCGGCAGATCGTCTGCAGTGTCGTCGTGGCGGTTTCATCGACGATCACGCGTTGTTCAACCCGACTGCGTACGGCGTCATGCCCAACGCCGCGCGCAAGGCCGAGCCCGATCAGCTGCTTGCGCTGCAGGTCGCCGATCGCGCGTTGCGTGATCTCGGCTCGCCTTTGAGTGCTTCAGTCAGGCGACGCACCGGCGTCGTGCTGGGTCGTGGCGGTTACACGGGGCCAGCGCGGATCCGGTTCGAGCAGCATGTTCGCGTCGCCGAACAACTCGTGAGCGCGTTGCGCGATCTCGTTCCGGACGTAACGGAGCCCGCTCTCGAGGCGGTGCGTCGTCGCTTTCAGCAGCAGGTCGACGCACCTCTTGCCGAGGACGTGATCGGGCTCGTTCCCAACCTCGTCGCCTCTCGCATCACAGAGCGACTCGACCTGGGCGGTCCCGCGTACACGGTGGACGCCGCCTGTGCGAGCACGCTCTTCGCCGTCGACGCTGCTTGCCGTGAGCTGCGAAGCGGCCAAGCGGATCTCATGCTCGCAGGTGGGGTTCATCTGTGCCACGCGGAGACCTTCTGGGCGGTCTTCGCGCAGCTCGGAGCGCTCAGTAAGCAGCAGGTCATCCGTCCCTTCGACGAACGAGCCGATGGTCTCTTGATCGGTGAGGGCATCGGCGTCCTGGTTCTCAAGCGACTGTCGGATGCTCTCGCCGACGGTGACCGAGTCTACGCCGCGCTTCATTCCGTCGGCATGTCGAGCGACGGTCGCGCAGGAACGGCGATGAGCCCCGCAGCCGAGGGACAACTCTTGGCGTTGAGCCGCGCATGGGAGCAAAGCGGTCTAGACCCACAGGAGCTTGGGCTGCTCGAAGCCCATGGAACGGCGACGAAAGTCGGTGACGCGACCGAAGTGGAGGCGCTCGCGCGCTTCTTTGGTGGCCCGCGTGCTGACGAAGCGCCCGTGAGCTTGGGATCGGTGAAGTCGAATATAGGGCACGCGATGCCTGCGGCGGGTGCGGCGGGCCTGATCAAAGCTGCGCTCTCCGTCTTCCACGGCGTTCGTCCGAAGACGTTGAACGCGGAGCGTCCAACGAGGTCGCTGGACGCCACGCGCTTTCGTCTCCAGCAGCACACCGAGTCGTGGTCGGGCGAGCGACGCGTTGCGGCCACGAGCGCCTTTGGGTTTGGCGGAGCCAATGCGCACGCGGTGCTCGCTTCCGCACCGCGGTCGGCGAGCAATACTCGGGCTCCCGGCCGGTCGCGCACCGATTCGGACAGCGTCTCGCTGCTGTGGCTCAGCGCCAATTCGCGCGACGATCTCGCTCGATCTCTGCACTCCGGCGCTACGCCCGCTGAAGGCCCATTTCGATTTGCGATGGTCGACCCGACGCCGGCTCGGATCGTGCGCGCAGGCAAGCTGATCGAGCAGGGTCAGCAAGCGCCGCGCGACGGCATCTTCTATTCCGAGCGGCCGCTGTTGCAGGAAGGCGGTCGCTTGGTTTTTCTCTTCCCAGGACTCGACGCCAACGTCGGTGCGCCTGTGGACGATGTTGCGGCTTGGCTCGGGCAAGCGTCTCCAAAGCAGAGCAGCGGCAGCATCGAAGAGATCGGCAGGACGATCACGCACGTTAACCAGCTCTGCCATGCCGCATTAGAGCGCCTCGGCATACGGCCGGACTTCATCGCAGGCCATAGCATCGGCGAGTGGAACGCGATGGTTGCAGCGGGCGTGATCTCGGCGACCGACCTCGAGCGAATCGGGGCCGACCTATTGCCAGGCTCGTTGCCGGTAGCGACCGACGTCGTGTTCGCCGCGGCAGCGACAGGTTTGGAAGACGTGCAGCGCGTCGTCGCGCAAACAGAAGGCATCGAGATCTCGCACGACAACTGTCCGCATCAGGTCGTGTTCTGTGGTCTACCCGACAAGGTCGAGCTCGTTGCAGACGGTTTGCGTCGTGCCGGTGTCGTAGTGCAGCGCCTGCCCTTCGGGACGGGCATCCACACGACGTTCTTCGGCAAGCACGTCGAGGCGCACGCTCGGCATCTCGCTGCGCTCCGCTACGAGGCGCCCAAGGTGCCGCTTTATTCGGCGACGCATTGCGACCGCTACCCAGAGAGCCACGACCAGATTCTCGCGCTCACCGTCGAACACATGGTGACGCGAGTGCGGTTTCGCGAGCTTGTCGAACGGCTTTATGCCGATGGCGGTCGTGTCTTCGTGCAGGTCGGTATGGGGAGCTTGGCGAGCTTCGTAGAAGACACGCTGCGTGGACGCGAACACCTCGTAGTCTCGATGCTTGCGCCCCGGCGCAGTGGCTTGGCTCAGTTGCGGCAAGTGGCGAGTGCGCTCTTTGCGGCAGGTGCTGCGCCGAGCGCGGACGAGATCGGCAGGATGGGACGCCGGCTCGAAACGGTCGATGCGCAGACGCAACGGCTTCGCTTGGGTGTTCCGCTGGTTCGTCTGGATGGGATGCTGGGCTCGCTTCAAGCAGGTGCGGCCCCACTCGCGACGAACGCGACTCCGGGTGCGTCAGCGATCGAGCGCGCGTTCGCGGAGTCCATGCGCTCGGCAACGGAAGGACAATCCCGCGTGTTGGCGGCGCTGCGCAGCGCGCGCGCCGCAACCACCCCGCCCGATCGGACATCGACGTTCGTCACGACGGCGTCCTTGCAAGCCTTTCCCGAGTTGGTCGACCACTCCTTTTTTCGGCAGAGGGAAGGATGGTCGAATCGATCCGATTCGGCGCCGGTGGTCCCGCTGACTGGCTTGCTCGAGCTGATGCGCCGCGCGGCGGAGAAGGTCGCGGTGGGTCGCTCCATCGTGGGGTTCGAGCAGGTATGGGCCAAGCGATGGCTCTTGGTGTCGGAGCCGGCTCACGTCGAGACCCGCTGCACCTGGGTCGGCGTCGACCGCGTAAGCGTGGAGCTTGTGGGTTATGCCCAGGCGACGGTCGCTCTGCGTGGCGATGAGCTCACCCCGTCACTTCCATCAGCGCTGGTGCTCGAAAGGGAGCGCGAGCCTTCGATCGATGCTCGTCGCCTCTACGCAGAGCATTGGATGTTCCACGGCCCCGCGTATCAGGGTGTCGTTCGCCTGGGCCCGATCGGTGACGACGGGATTCGCGGTCGTCTTCGAGGCAGCGATGCGCTTGGCTCGCTGCTCGACTGCGCGGGCCAACTCCTTGGCTATTGGATGCTCGCGCAATCCAAACCGACGATGGCCATGCCCGTACGCATCGAGCGCCTGAGCTACGAAGCTCCGACACCGGCGCCGGGCGAAGAGGTGGAGTGCACGGTCCGGATTCGGAGGACGGACAACGAAAGCGTGATCGCCGACATGGAGATCATCGACGCGAGCGGCCGCCCTTGGGTGCGCATCGAGGGTTGGGAGGATCGTTGCATTCCAGTCGACGAGGCGCTTTGGGGCGTGGTCGCGTGGCCGGAGAACAACTTGCTCTCGGAGACGCTGGCGCCTGGTTTGTGCGTGATGGTTCAGCACTACAAGAGCGCCCTTGCGCAACAATACCTCGAGGGTCGCTATCTCATGGAGGTCGAGCGCGATGGACTCACTCGCGCGCTACCTGAGCAACGCCGCGCTCGCCTCATGCGCATGGTCATGGCAAAGGACGCAGTCCGCTCGCTCGAGTGGTCGAGGGCGCAGCGACCGATGTTTCCCGCCGAGCTGAGCTGCAAGGACGATGCGACGTCGTGCGTCGAAGGGGCCAGTGGCACGACCACGCGGATCTACTTCGCAGAGAGCGGCGAGCTCCGAGCGTGCCTCGCATGCGCGCATGGCGGCGCGCTCGCGATCGTGCCGATCGTTGCTGATTCGATCGCACTTTCGCCCGACGAGCTCGGCTTGATCGAGCATGAGACCGATGCGGCGGCATGGCGGGCTCGCGTGTCAGCCGCGCGTGTGGCAATGGCGACGAGCGAGGTGAGTGGACGGATGCTTCACGTTCGAGATCGCCGTGGCGATCGCTTCCTGGTGGGAACGCAATGGGTCAATACGCTGTGCCACAAGGACCACGCGCTCGCGTGGATGACGACATGATCGATGCGGACGCCAAGTGGCCGCTTGGCGCGATCCATGGCGCGGTGACGTCCGTCCTAGGCGAAGGCTGGGACGCAGAACACCCCCTCTCGCTAGATACGTCGCTCATCTATGACCTCGGTCTGGAGAGCCTCGAGCTCGTCATGATCATCAACGAGCTTCATCGGCTAGCGCCCGAGTTGGACCTCGTTCAGCGCTTGGGTGGCGTTGAAGTGAAGGACTTGAGCGTCGGTGATCTTGTGGTGCTGCTCGGTCGCAGGACGGCCAGTGTAGCGGGCGAGTCATGAAGCGGAAGGCGCGATGGACGCGCCGCCCGAGGACATCTTCGCCATCTTAGCGAGCTTGCTGGCAAGACGAGGCAGTCGGCATGAGGGCGCCGCGCGCCCTCCTAGTTCCCAAAATCCCACCCCTCGCCCGCGTGGTACCTCTTCATCACATTCTTCGCGATCAAGATCTTATGCACTTCGTCCGGCCCATCCGCCAAGCGCAGCGTGCGCGCGCCTTGGTACATGCCGGCGAGTGGTAGGTCGCCCGAGACGCCGGCGGCGCCCCAGACTTGAATCGCGCGGTCGACGACGCGGTGATAGGCGGCCGGTACGTAGACCTTGATCGCGGAGATGTCCGTGCGGGCGTCGCCGCCTGCGTCGATGCGCTCGGCGGCGTGAATCGTCATCAGGCGCGCGGACTGAAGGTCGATATACGACTCGGCGATGAAGCCTTGGATGAACTGCTTGTCCTCGAGCGGACCGCCGTGAACGTGGCGCGTCGCAGCGCGCTGCACCATGAGATCGAACGCGCGCCACATCTGGCCGATCGAATTCATGCAGTGATAGATGCGGCCCGCACCGAGCCGCTCTTGCGCCGCTTCATGCCCGGAGCCCGTACGCCCGAGTTGGTTCGCCGCCGGCACGCGCACGTTGTCGTAGATGATCTCGCAGTGATCGCTGGTGGAGCGGCCCCAGATCGGAATCCCGCGCACGATGCTTAGACCCTTGGTGTCGGTCGGGACGATGATCTGCGTCATGCGCCCGGTCTCGGGCGAAGGACCGTCCCCGCTCTCGGTGCGGCACATCACGATGAAGAAGTCCGCATCCTTGCCGTTCGACGTGAACCACTTGTGGCCGTTGATGACCCACTCGTCGCCCTCACGCCGCGCGGTGGTCTTGATCGCACGCGGATCGGAGCCAGGGCTGTCGGGCTCCGTCATCGAGAAGCCAGATTGCATCGTGCCTTCGACCAACGGCACCAACCACTTCTGCTTCTGCTCTTCGGTGCCGTACTTCACCAAGATCTTTTGATTGCCGGAGTTGGGCGCGACCACGCCGAACAACGCCGCCGCGCCCATGCTGTAAGCCAGCACTTCGTTCATGTACGCGTGCGGCAAAAACTCGAGCCCCATGCCGCCGTACTCGGGCGGCAAGTGCGGCGCCCAAAGCTTCGCCTTCTTCACCTTCGCTTGGATCTCGCGGCGCAGCTCGCGCGCGTCCTCTTTGTCCTGCTCGTTCGTGTCGCCGCGACGCAGCGCCCACAGCTTGCCCTCGTTCGGCAAGATGTCGCGGTTGATGATCTCGGCGGTCGAGAGGCGAATGTCGTTGATGCGCGCGTCCACGGTCGCGATCGGCTGAACGTTCATCACAATCGGTTTCATGCAGTCCCTCGCAGTTGGTTCGTGAGGCGTACCACTGTTCGGCCCCGAGTGAGCTGCTGGCCACCTACGTCATGGGAGGGCTCGTGCGCCCTGCCTCAGATCGTCACCAGCTCTCTGCCGGCCACTTTGCGCGCCTGACCGACGCTCTTCGCGAGCAACTCCAGCTCGCGCCGTCGATACGCAATGCCGGGCTCGGCGCTGTCGGCCTCCGCGAGCACGCGAGCGGCGTCTTCGCGCTGCCCGCGCGCGAGCAGGATGCGCGCTTCTTCGACGCTGATCTCGATGTTGAAGAGGCGGCTGCCGGCCAGCTTGGCGGCGGCCCTCGCGGCCTGCACCTCGCTCGCGGCGGCGTCTAGATTCCCGGACAAGCGCGCCACACCGGCGAGCGCCGTTCGAAAGGAGGGTACGAGCACGTCGAGCCGCATCTTCTGGTCGCGCTCGCCAAAGCCACGAAACGCGTTGGCGTAGGCCACGGCGACGTGCCATTCGCGGCGCGCGTCGAGATGATCGGCTTGGCGGATCTGTGAGCGGACAAAGCCGAGCTGCAAGAGCGGCTCCGCAAACACGCCCTCGCCCCAGCCCTTGGGCTCGTTGGGATCGACCATCGCGGCTTTGAAGCGATCATCGGCTTCATCGAAGCGCCCGAGGTCGAGCAACAGATCCGCGTAGCGGTAGCCCCATATCGCCCGCAGACGCGGGTAGCGAGTGGCTCGAGCTTGGATGCCTTCCGCCTGGCGGAACATGGCCTCCGCTTCCTCGAGCTCGCCGAAGTAGTGAAGCACGCAGCCCAGGTTTGCGCGTGACGACATGCGTTGGTGCGGCATCATCACGAGCGCGCGATCGATTAGGCGGTACAGAGCGGGGCGTTGCTCCTCGAGCAAGGTGATGGACTCGCGCGCGAGCGCGATGCTCTGCGATCGATGACCTGCCACGGCGCGAATGAAGCCGAGATGCCGCGCCGTGCGCGACGCGGTCACGAAATTGCGTGTTTCCTTCGCGTGACTCAGTCCGCGCTCCATCAACGTGCAGCCATCATCGAGCCGATTGGTGCCGATGAGCACCAAGCCGGACCATGCGTAGGCCTGCGTCTTATCGAAAGAGCCGAGCCCGATGTCTTCCTTGAGCGTCGCCCAGCGCCCTTGAAAGTAGTGGGAGAGCGCTTCGACGTCGTAGCCGATCATCCCATGCTGATTGGTGCTGTACGCCCGAAAGCCGCGCAGGCAGCGCAAGCCGTACATCCAACCCGCGCGCCAACCGCGTCCTGCGCGCACGCCGTGCGGAATGGCTGCATACAGAGTCAGCAAGTCTTCTTTGACCGACGGACGCCACGCCTTTACGGAGTCGACGAGCGTTCGGTAGATCGTCCAGTGAGCTTTGCGCCAGTCGAGGTCGTAGCGCTCCATCAACGTGGCTTGGATGCCGGTTTGGATCAGTGGGTGCACTTCGAGTGTCCACGTCGAAGGTTGCGCGGAGAGCACGCGCTGGCCGGACTCTCCTTCCTTCAGCGACAACATCGCCGCGGCCTTGAGGCTCTCGACGCCCCGTACGAAGAGCGCCTCCGAGAAGCGCGCGCGGCCGCGCGCCTCGCGCCGCCAAAGCGGCGACGTAATGCGCGGAATCGAAGCGCGGTTCAACAAGCGAGCTTTGAGCTGATCGAATTCGATTGGCTTGTCGAACATGCAGGTCGCAAAGAGCACTGCCGCCGCTTCTGCCCCCAACGTCGGTAACTGCGAATCGATGAACCTGCGCACGGTCAGCTGGAAGTCGTTCCGACCGCTCAGCTCGGACGGCACGCTGTGCCGCTCGAATTGCGCCAAGTCGTACGTGCCGTGTGCGACGGCAGGGCCGACGAGCGACAGCAGCAACGGATGTCCCTTGCAGCCCTCGGCAAGCGCGAGCGTCTCAGCGGTGGCGGGATTGAGCCCGGCAGCCGCCAACACCTGAAGGCTCGACGGCAGCTCGAGTGGTGCCAGCCGAATGACCCGCACTTGCCCCGACGACTGATGCTTCTTCAAGCTCGAAGGCATCACGCGGCTCGTGATCACGGTGGTCGAATTGCCTGGTTGCTGCACCAACTCGTCTATGAACTCACGCAGCTCGGCATCGTCGATGCTGCCGGCGTTGGCTCGCCCCTCGGGCACTTGATGCGGCTCGAGCCCATCGAGCACGAGCAGCGCGCGCTTTTGCCGGCGAAGATTTTTGAGCAGCAGTTCGGGCCACTTCAACGCTTGCCGCTCGTCGACTGGAGCGCTTTCGAAGTGGGTTAGGGTCGTCCTGAAGAAAGCGTTGCTGGTCAGGTCCGTTTGGTTATCGCCGGCTTGGCTCGAGAACGAGTATGAGAAGCCAGCTGAGATACCCAGATAGTCTTCGTGTCGAGGCTTATGGCGAATCGACTCGAGCCAAGTTCGAACGAGCGAGCTCTTGCCGTACCCACCATCGGCAACGACACACACGACCGAGCAGCTGCGATCCTCGAGGGCGCTCGCCAACTGGTCCAGCTCTGCTTGTCGCCCGACGAACCTCGTGTCCGCGCTGGTGTTCCACTCGGGAAGTCGCGCGAAGCTGATGTTCTTGGTGACGCGTGCGACCATCGTGGGCTGAAGCTGAGCGGCACGGCGCACGAGCTCCGCGAAGTCAGCGTCGTTAGGCGCGAGCGGGCACTCTTGATAGACGATGCTCTGCGCGGTGGGCGGCAGCTGGACATCGTCGCACTTCAGCACGACGAGCTTGTCGCGAAGCAGCCCGTAGTCGAACTCTGCGCGTGTCATCGAGGACTGCTGGAAGTAGTCCCTGGTTACGATCGCGAGCACGCGCTCCGAGCTCTCCAGCCCAGCATCGATCGCTTGCGGGAAGCGCGCCGACAGTGCCGACGAACGCGGCTGAAACCACACGCGGTAACCCTGCGCGCAGAGGACCTCATCGACGGCCTTGGCAAGCTCGAGATCGTCTCCACGGAAGCTCAAGAAAAAGTGGTATTCGTGCTCGCCCATTCGAAGCGGAACCTCGCTGAAGGACGTTCCGTGGTCAACGGCCATGACCGTCACTCCCTTTGATAGAGACGTCGCGGTCCGCGGCACACGCGCGCAGAGCGTGATCAACGTGTTGCAAGGCCGGCTCCGCAGTGGCTCGCGCGACGATGGCAACCGCCTGGCGCTCGTGGTCGAAGGCGGCGCGATGCGTGGCATCTATACGGCAGGTTCTCTGCTAGGCCTGCACGCACTCGGGGCGTCACAGTGTTTCGACGATGTTTATGCGACGTCGGCGGGCGCGGTGAATGCGGCCTACTTTCTGTCTGGAACAGGCGAAACAGGTGTCGATGCCTACTATCGACTGCTCACCGATGGCCGGTTCTTTTCGTTGCGCCGACCTTGGAAGGTGATGGACATCGACTTCCTGGTGGATCAGGTGCTCGACGGCCTCAGACCCATCAACCATCGAGAAGTCGTCGCATCGAGCACTCGCTTTTGGGTGGCCGTAACCGATTTTGTGACGGCCAAGCCCACCTTGTTCTGTGCACAGACCGCGGGCTTTCCGCTGCTCCAACTTTTGCGGGCCGCGGTCGCGCTGCCGGTGTTCTCGAACCGTCTGGTGCGACTCGGGCAAGTCGAGGCCTTCGACGCGGCGATTTGCAATCCGTTCCCGATTCGCGAGGCCATCACCGATGGGGCGACCCACGTCTTGGTGCTCTTGTCCCGAACCGAGGGGCATCGCGAGCTGCCGCGCCCGTTCTGGCAGCACCTGCTGTTCGACTCGCTCTTCGCGCGGGGCGACGCGCGCCTCTCGCGCATGCTTCGCGACTCGTACGTCGTCACCAACGAGCTGCGCGCGCTTGCACTCGGCGAGACGCGCGTCCCTGGCTTCGATCCCGCGATCGCCACCTTGACGCCGAACAACGCGGTGGTGGGCGAGGCGACGCAGCGCAGCGAGCTGCTGCGCAGCGAGCTGCTGCGCGTCGCGCGAGGCACGCTCCGCCTGTTCGCGTCCAGCGAGTCAAAGCTCGAGGGCTGGCTCGCAAGCGGGCGGATTTGAAGCCATGGCACCCAGATGTGGCCGAGAAAACATTGCTTATTGATTGAGTAGTTAATTGAGACCATTGTCGGCCTCAATGAGGTCGCGCATGCGCAACGAACGACTCACGGGCGTGGCACGAGGCGTGGCTTTCGCGCTGGTGATCTTGGGCTGCGAGGCGTCGAACACGCAGCCAACCACACCAGAAGCGGGCGCAGCGTCCGCGCCTTCGGGCGGCGCTGGAGGAGCGGCGGGCGCAGGCATCGGCGGCAACGGCGGAGCTGCGGGCAACGGCGGCGGCGGCGGCGCAGCAGGAGCGGGCGGGATGATGCCGGACGTCGCAGGCGCTGGGGCTGGAGGGTCGACCGCACCCATCGATGCCGGCACCGACTCGGGCGAGACCGGCGATGACGCAGGCGAGTGGCAGACGCTGCTCGAAGGCTCGTGGGAGCTGGCGCCCGAGGACGAGGGCTATCGGTGCGTGCGGCTCACGATGACCGAAGACACGTACGTTAAAGAGTTTCAGCCGATCGCGCCGCACGGCACGCATCACACGCTGCTCAGCGTGAATGAAACTCCAGTAGGTCCGGATGGCATCTCAGTATGCGGAGGCAACGACAACGGCCTCGTCACGCTGCTCGGCTCCGGCGCCGGTGAAAACTATTCGGCGGGTCCAGTGCCGGATGGCGTCGCGTACAAGATCGCGAAGGGCTCGCAGCTCAACCTCAACCTGCACATCTTCAACGCGGGCGAAAGCACCATCACCGGCACGAGCGGCAT
>WUUC01173210.1_pt1 | contig 23806 bp, 20 predicted proteins | sample 6278441 | NCBI WGS metagenome assembly WUUC01 (sample SAMN13675441, study PRJNA597444) | soil metagenome | isolation source: soil | place: USA: Washington | collected 2017-10 | reverse complement strand
CGCGCGCCGCGTAGACGTGCGCCATCACGTTCACCTGCCAGATCTTCTGCCACTGCGCGTTGCTCGCGCCAGTGGCCATGCCGCCCACGTCATCGAAGAAGATGCCGGCGTTCGAGCAGAACAAGTCGACAGGCCCGAAGCGCGCCTCAGTCTCTCGGACCACGTTTTGGATCTGGGCTTCTTCGCTCACGTCGCAGCGCACGAAGATGCCCTTGACCAAATCCGCGACCGCGCGACCCGCCGTCTCGTCGAGGTCGGCGACGCAGACCCCCTTTGCGCCGTCGCGCGCGAAGCGCTCGCAGAGCGCCTTGCCGATGCCGTGCGCGCCGCCGGTGACGACGACCACCTTGTCTTGAATGTGCATGACAGCCGCTTACCAACGGCCGCGCGTTACGTCCAGGTGGTTACGAAGGTGCACTGCGCCTTGCCCTCGCCGACGCACTCGATCCGCTTGGAGCGCACGTTCTGGCAGCCGAGCGAGCGGTAGAGCCACTCGTTGGAGTAGCGATTCACGTCGCACAAGAACGGGTGGTGGCCCTTCCAAGCGCTGTAGACGTTGCGGTGCTGCGTCGAGGTCTCCATCACCGCTTCGGTCTTGCCGGTGTCGTAGTAGAGGCCCCACAAGCGGCTGGAGAAGCGCGCCATCATGTTCGGCGACGCGATCGCCTTGAACACCGCGCGGTAGATGCCGTGCAGCGTTTGTTCCATGACATGGTCGGCGGCTTGGCGGCTCAAGCTCTGGCGCTCCCACTCGCTCAGCCCGACGAGCAGGCCATCGAGCACGCCGTGCACGAGCTCGCACGGGTACCACGCGAACGGCACGAGGCGCGGCAGGCCCTCGCGCCAGTGCACGTTCTTCAGAACTTCGGCTGGCAGAGCTTCGACGACGCTCTTGAGCTGAGCACCGTTGCGCTCGCGCCCGTACCACTCGAGGAAGTCGTCGAACGCCGCGCCGCGAATCTGGCCGAGCGAGCCTGTTTCCTTGGGCATCTGTCTCTCACGCTGAAGGTGCCAGCGTAACAGGTGCGGGCAGCGCGACTGTGAACAACGCGCCTCCGAGATCCGAGCGGCCGACAGATATCGTGCCGCCGTGTTGGAGCACGACCTGACGTGCGATCGCGAGCCCCAAGCCCGTACCCTCTCCCGCCGCGCGTGTCGTAAAGAAGGGTGCGAAGACCTCTTCGGTCTTGTCGGCGGAGATGCCAGGCCCCGAATCGCCGACCTCGAAAGCGAACGTCCCGTTACGGCGTTGTGCGCGCACACGTACACGGCCGCCCGCATCTGCGGCGCGCACCGCGTTGTCGATCAGGTTCAAGAACACGTGGTTCATGTCGCCGGGGCGGCCCTCGAGCACGATGCTCTCGTCGATCTCCGCATCGATGTGCACGTCGCTGCCCTCGCGCGCTTCGATCAAGCGCAAGCACGCCTGCACGCCTTCGGAAGGGCGATAGCGCGCGACCGATTCGCTGTCGACGCGCGAGAGATCCATCAGGTCCGCGACCAGCTGGTTGATGCGCTCGCCGCTGTAGATCATCGCGCCGAAGATCTCGTGGTCGCGCGGACCCATCTTGGGCCCGAGCTTTTTGTGCACAGCCGGTAGGCCCGCCAGGATCGCGTTGAGCGGGTTGCGAATTTGGTGCGCGAGCGAAGCCGCCAAGACGCCGAGCGAAGCGAGCCGCTCGCGATGCGCCATCTCGCTCACCATGCGGCGCAAGCCGACGTGCACGCCGACGCGTGCGAGCAGCTCGCGCGCATGGAACGGTTTGGTTACGTAGTCGTCGGCGCCGGCATCGAAGCCCTCGAGCACGCGTCCGACGTCGCGCCGCGCAGTCAACAGCACGACGGGCAGCGAGCGCGTCTGCGGGTCGGCACGCAAGCGCCGGCACAGCTCGTAGCCATCGACCTTCGGCATCACGACGTCGCTCACCACCGCTTCGGGCCGCACGCGCTTGATCAGCTCGAAGCCTTCTTCGCCGTTGCGCGCGGCGTGCACGCGGTAAATCGTCGCGAGCACGCTCGATGTGAAGCCGCGCAGGTCGTCGTCGTCCTCCACCACCACGACGAGGGGCGCGCTGGCGTTCGGCCCGTCCCAGATCAGCTTGTCCGGTGCATGGCTGCTCGCCGGAAACGCCGACGACGTGCTCAGGCCGCTCGCTTCGGCCGCGCCGGCGGCCGTGGTCGCAGGTCGCGTCGCGCTCGGATCGCGCAGCGTCGGCACGAAGTCGGGCGTCGCGCGCCGAGCGCGGCTTTCGCTCTCGCCGCGCGGGAGCGTCAAACGAAACTTCGTCGAGACGCCAGGCTCGCTCGCGACCGTCGCATCACCGCCATGCAAGCGCGCCGCCTCGCGCACGATGGCGAGCCCGAGGCCGGTGCCGCCCTTGCGCGCTTCGGCTTCGCTGCCCTGCGCGAAGCGATCGAAGACGTTCGGTAGATCGCTCGGGGCGATGCCGGGGCCGTCGTCCTCGACCTCTAGGATCACGGAGCCGGGCTCTTCGCGCACGCGCAAGATGACCTTGCTGCTGGCGAAGCGCAGCGCATTCGCCATCAGGTTGGTGAGCGCGTTCTCGATCCACGCCGAGTCCACCGACAGCGCGTTGGTCGCGCTCGCCTGCGTCGTCAGCGCGATGTTGCGCTGTGCGGCCGCCGAGCCGAAGCGTTGTTCGACCGTGCGCGCCAGCTCGCCCATGTCGGTCGGCATTCGCGCGATCTGCATCTTGCCCGAGTCGATCTTGGCGAGATCGAGCAGCTGGTTGATCAGGTTCAAGAGCCGTACGCCGTTGCGCTGCATCACGTCGACCGAGTGCGTGAGCCCGCCCGGCGGCTCGCGGCCCGCGGCCATCTCGCCGAGCGGCCCCAAGATCAACGTGAGCGGCGTGCGCAGGTCGTGCGAGACATTCGAGAAGAAGTCCGTCTTGGCCCGGTCGAGCTCTTGAACTTGCGTGAGCGTTTGCGAGAGCTGTTGTGTCGTGAGCGACAGCGCAGCGGTGCGTTCTTCGACTTTCTGCTCCACCTCCGCCTTGGCTTCGAGGAGCTCGGCGAAGCGCTGCTCGTTGCGCTTGGTCACGTCATCGAGCGCGCGGTTGTGCTGGTCGATGTCGCGCATGCGAAGCTGCAGCTCCGCGCGCTGGACCCAGACCTTGCCGAGCGCCCAGCCGCAGACAGCAAGGCCCACCCCGAGCGTCGCGCCCAAGACGGCGGGCGCGTGCATGCCGAGTGCGAGCGCCGTGCCCAACGCGCCGCCGATCAGGAGCCCTAGCGTGGGATGCCGGCGCGCCGGTGCCGCGTCCCACGTTACGTCGTAGATGCACTCGCCGTGGCCGCGGAAGATGCAGGTGTCATGCACCACGCGCGCCGACGGGCGCGAGAACAAGACCGGGACGTAGCTGAACTGGTGGCGCTTGAATGCGCAGAGAAACGGCACGGGCTTGGTGCCTGGGTTGGCAGCCCACGTGAGTCGCACGTGTCCGGGACCGAGCTCCTCGAAGCGCCACCAGCCGGTCTTGTCGAGGCGGGCACCACCGCGCGGCATGGTTCGGTACGCGACGATCGGCGAGCCCAAGCCGATGAGCAGAGGAAACAACGGACCCATGTAGCGCTGCGACATGCCGCGCAGCGCGGCGCGCTCGATGAACATGGGATCGTTGAGGCGCGCGTCGATCTCGTCCAATACGGCTTGGACGAATTCCACGGAGACCCACACCGAGAAATCCGTGATGTCGCCGCGCGTCACGGAGAATTTCGCCAGCACCTCTTCGAGCCCGCGCTCGCCGATATCATCGGCCGCCTGATCGAGCAGGGCGCGAAGCGGAAAGGCGTTGAGCTCTTGGCGAAAGACTTCCATGGGCGGTGTGTCCTGCCGGGCGCTACGTTCGTGCCAGCTCGGCCAACAAGGCGCGTACGGCCGCAGGGCTGTCCGTGTGTTCTTCGAGATCCACGGCCGCGAGCGCGCGCAGCGTGCGATGCATGGTCTCGATGCCGAACATCGTGCGCGGCAGGCCGCCGTAGCAGCCCGTCAGCGCGAGGATGTGGAGGATCTCCTCGACACCGAGCCCTTCCATCAGACCCCAGTACACATGCATCGCCAAGCTGATGGGCGGCCCCGATGTCGCGATCAGCGCGATCAAGCAGCGCTCGCGATCGATCGGCTTGAGGATGGCCTTGGTGTCGTAGAACGGCGCCGCGATGGCGGCATTCCAGCTGGCGAGCTGCGGCGCCACTCGCTCGACGGCTGCGAGGTTCGCCGCGACCATCGCGTCGTGGCTGTAGCCGGCGCGCAGGCGAGCGAGCGTGGCCTCGGGCAAGAGCGTCGTGAGGTCTTGCATCGTCAGGCCTGCGCCTTCTTCGCGGCGGGCGCTGCGGTGAGCGCGCCCTGTTGCACGTAACGCGCGGCGAGTTGGTAGTAGCCGCGCAGCGCTTGGTTCCACCAACGCAGCTGCTTCCATGCCGGCGCGAACCACCAGAAGTTCAAGTTCACGTTCTCTTCGCCGTGCGAGCTGACTTGGTGCCACCAGTACGCAGGCAGGTAGAGCACGTCGCCCGCGCGCAGCTCGATGTCGATCGCGGCTTTCGGATCGAAGCGCGGGTACTTCTCGAGGTCGGGGTTGGGCCCGTCGCGGAAGACGCGGCTGATGTGCGCGGTCTGCGAGAACATCGGCATCGGGTAGTAGGCGCGCACGCCGGGCGGATAGAGCGTGAACGTCTTCTCGCCGCGCAGCTGAAAGTTGAAGTTCTCGGCGTGGTCGTAGTGCAGGCCGACCGTGATGCCGCCCGGGGAGATCCACAGGTTGCGCATCACGGACTTCGCGATGTACGGGCCGAGCACGTCGATCGACTCGCTGTCGTCGTGACCGCTCGGCAAAATCTTCGTCGAGTTCTTGAAGTAGAAGAGCGTCGTCCGCTGACGCGCAGGGCCAAACGAGCGCTCGGCGAACTCGCGGTACGGCATCGGGGTGACGTCGCGCTCGTAGCTAAGAAAGCCGGTGTCGGTCTCGATCACCGGCACGGGCTTGTCGCCGAGCACGCCCTTGAAGTACTCGGCCGACCACTCGAACACCTTGTAGCGATGCTCATCGGCCAGGCCGCGGATGATCGCGGGGCGGTTGCGGTCGTAGTAGTCCGACCGAAAGCGCCCCAGCTCACTTGGCTTGAGGATGTCGCAAGTCACGCAATTCGCGCCCTACGCGGTCTTTTTGTGAGCTCGCACAGCGACCTCGCCGGCAAGCAAGCAGCCTTAATAAGGATGCACGCTCGCCGTGGAGCAAAACCATAGTGAGAACGAGGTAGCCCGCCGTGTGCGCAAGCTAGGTCCGGCGCCCAAAGCGACTCGATCCTGAGGCCGCGTTGCTAGCCTAAAAATGAGACATGCCGCGCTCTGCTCAATCGCCGAATAGCTCGCAATCGCAGGGCAATCTGTGAACTGTCAGCCCGTTGCTTCAGCGCGAACGTACGGTGTACGGTCCCGGCTCCCTGTCAGATGAGGTGAGCAGACATGATCGTTTCGTACACAAGGCTCGTGCTCCTGATGTTGGCGCTCGTTTTGGGCGCGTGCTCATCGACCGAAGACTCTGCAGGGGGCGATGGCGACGGCGACACCGGTGATGGTGACGGCGACGGTGATGGCGACGGCGACGGTGATGGCGACGGCGACGGTGATGGTGACGGCGACGGTGATGGCGACGGCGACGGTGACGGCGACGACGGCACCACCGTCATGAACGACGTCGACGACACCGATCCGGTGGGCGAGGACCTCACGCTGTTCTTCAACCCGATGTTCTCGGCCTACGTGCCGGGCATCGACTTCCAGATCCCGGCGATCGTCCAGGGCGTTCAGGGCGTGCGCTGGAGCGCGAACCCGGCCGACGCGGTCGACCTTCAGCCCGACTCGAGCACCGGCGGCATCCTGATCAAGACGCGCAAGGGCGGGGACGTGAAGATCATCGCGCGCGCGGGCCGCTTGAGCGGCTCGGCCGATCTGCACATCACCGAAGCCACGATGGAAGAGTGGGTCGCGGGCGAGCAGCGCTACAACAACGAGATCGATTTCCCGATGTACGACGCGGGCATCGACTTCGATGGCGGCGTTCCCGACGGCGGCTTCGATGCGGGCGGCTTCGAGATCCCGGACGACCTTTCGTGCCGCAACTGCCACGGCATGGGCGCCGAAGCGATCAGCGTCGAGCACACGCCGCAGCAGACCGGCGGCTACTCCGATGACCAGCTGATCCGCATCTTCACGATGGGCGAGAAGCCGCCGACCGCGAAGTTCCGTACCGGCTTCCCCGAAGCGATCTACACGCGCTTCCACACCTGGGAAGCGAACGCGGAAGAGCAGAAGGGCATCGTGATCTACCTGCGTTCGCTGCCGCCCAAGAGCCAAGGCGAGCTCGACTTCGGCGGTCTGCGCGACGTGTTCGACGGAAATTGAACGGACTTTCGAGCACTCCCTGGGTCTTCGCGATGAACGGCAGCACCAACCGAGCGCTTGCGCTTGCCCTCGCGTGCGCGCTCGGTGCGTGCAACGTCACGCACAAGACCTCGGGCGCGCCTGCCAAGCCGCCCGATGCCGGGCACGAGCGCGACGCGATGATCATCGATGCGAGCGAGGACGCGCGCGAGCCGTCCGAGCCCGACGCGACGGTGCGCATGGACGCGAGCCTCGAAGCGGGCGAGCCCGACGCGGAGATCGACACCGGCGTCGACGAGGACGACGACGCAGGTCCCGTCGAGCCGATGGTGCCGTGCGAGGAGCAGCTCGAAGACTCGCTCGATGGCCTGCCTGAGGACGTCGAGTGCATCGGGCTCTACGCCGACGTCAGCACCAAGCTCGTGATGTCGAACCTCTACGCGTTTACGCCCGCGGTGCCGCTGTGGTCGGACGGCGCGGGCAAGCAGCGTTGGGTCTCGTTTCCCGAAGGCGAGAAGATCGACGCGACCGATCTGAACAACTGGGTCTTCCCGATCGGCACGCGCTTCTTCAAGGAGTTCCGCGTCGACGGCCGGCGCGTCGAGACGCGCATCTTCATGAAGGTGCGCGCCGATCGCTGGGTGGCCGGCACGTACGCGTGGAACGAAGACGAGAGCGGCGCGAAGCGCTCGCAGGGCGAGGACAAGGACGACGTCCTGATCGCGGGCACGAAGTATCACATCCCGACGGCGCGCGAGTGCGAGCAGTGCCACGGCGGTCGGCGCGATCGCGTGCTCGGCTTCGAGGCGATCTCGCTCGGGCTCGAGGGCGCAGCGGGGCTGACGCTCGAGCGCTTGGTCGAGGAAGATCTGATCGCGCCGGCGCCGGAGCGCACGAAGCTGGCGATCGGCGATGACGGCACGGGCCACGCGGCCGACGTCTTGCCGTACCTGCACATCAACTGCGGTGTGCCCTGCCACAACAGCAACCCGAACGCCGATGCGTACTCGTCGACGTTGTTCATGAAGCTCGATGCCGAGCAGCTCGATGGCCGCTCGGCGACGCAGCTGCAGCCGATGCAGCTTTTGGTCGATCAGGACGCCAAGACGATGCGCTGGGGCGATCGCAAGCGCATCGTGCCGGGTTCACCCGAGGACAGCTTGCTGTTCCAGCTCATCACTTCGCGTGCCGGGCCGCAGGAACAGATGCCGCCGATCGCGACCAAGGTCGTCGACGGCACCCAAGTCGAGCACATCCGCGCCTGGATCAACGCGCTTAATCAGTAGGCTCTTTGCTCGCGCAACAGCTTGATCAGTAGGCTCTTTGCTCGCGCAACAGCGCGAGCAAGAGCCTCTGGAGAGCGCGCCGCTCCGGGCGCGCGGATGTTGGGTGAGGTTGGGTGCTCGAGGAGGCTGCGCGCTCTCAAGGCTTGCGTGTTGCTGCACGCGGCTGAGAGTCGGAGTGCACGCGGCTGAGAGTCGGAGTGCACGCGGCTGAGAGTCGGAGTCAGCGCATTGCGCGCATCACTCGCCGGCGTCGGGCTCGTCGGTGATGGCTAGGACGAAGCGTTCGAGGGCGCGGTAGCCTTCGTCGTCCACGGTTCGGTAGACGTTGCGGCCGAAGTCGTCGACGCCGTCGTGTGGGGCGCCGCCGGCTTCGATCGCGAGTGGCTTGCGCAAGAGCGGTGAGCGCTCGGGTTGCGCGGCGTCGATCATCGAGAGCGCGATGTCGAACGAGAGCAAGACTTCCGGGACGGTGTTTTGCTCGTAGGCGCGCGAGTCTTCGTCGAGGCGCGCGCGGCCGATGCCGTAGACGCGGAACATGCGCTCTTCGCTGCCGTGGCAGGTGTGGAAGCCGCAGTCGCGGATCAAGACGGAGTGCACGTCTTGGAAGGCGCTGAACTCGCGCTCGGCGAGCTCGACGCTGGGCTCGGGCGGTGCATCACAGCCGCTGAGCGCGAGCACCAGCAGCGCGAAGAGGGCGTTTGGTGAGCTGCGCATCCTAGAACCCTCCCGAGAGCCGCAGCGTCACGTAGCGCTCGGCATCGGTGAAGTCGGCGCGACCGTTCTTGCCGGCGGCGAACGCGCGCGCTTGCCTGTAGCTGAGCTCGAGGCCCCAAGAGGCGTCGAGCGCGAGCCCAAGGCTTGCATCCATGCCGATCGAAAAGCCCTGCGCGCTCACGCCATCGCGGCGCAGCGCGCGGTCCATCGCCACGATCCACTGCAGCTCGGGGCCTACGCGCAGCGTCGCCGGTCCGAGCGGCCACACAAGCTCCGGCCGCACGTGCGGGCCGATCAAGCTGTAGCCGAAGGTTGCCTTGTCGTGGGTCTCGGGCCAGAAGGTGCGCGCGCTGACGCCGACGGGCAGCGCGAGCCGCGGTGCATCGAGGTTCGCGCCCAGCCGCAGCGCGGGCACGACGCTCAGCTCGACGCGGCTACTGCGCGCCGTGACCTCGCGCGGCAGCGCGAACAGCGGCTGCGTCTCGACCATCATCGCGAGCGACGTTTGGTAGCGCACGAGCACGCCGAGCTGCAGCGCGGAAGCCCGCAGCGCGTCGACGCGCAGCGAGAGGTCGGCGGCAGCGAACGGCGTCGTGTCGAGCACCTGCACGCCGCTCGGCGTCGGACGCTCGAAGCTGCGCGAGCCCACGCCCAGGCCCGCCGAGAGCTCGACGCGCGTCGCATCGATGCTCGCCTTGGGCTCACGCTCTTGCGCGCGCGCAGCGAGCGGCGTCGCGAGCGCCACCGCGATCAGCGCGAGCGCTGCGGGGATGAAGCGGCTTTGGGCGCGCGCGCTCATAGCTCGAGCACCAGCGACAGCGTCGCATCGAACGCGGTGACGCGATCGAGCAACGGATAGTCTGCGTAGAAGTACAAGACAGGCCCGAACGTGGCGACCGCGCGCAACACGTGGCCTTCGTCGTCCAGCGCAAACGCGCGCTCGAGATCGAGCGACAGGCGATAGCTATCGAGCGCCGCCAGCTCCTTGTCGCGCGTGTAGAGACCGCTGTCGGTCTCTTCTTCGTAGCGCGGTCGGTAGTGCTCTGCGGCGCCCTGTTTGTAGAAGCGGTAGCGCAGCGCGATCATCGTCTCGGTGTCGGGCATGAGAGCGACGTCGGCCGTGATGGTGTGCGACTGCACGGCCCAGTCGTCCGCGTAGAAGCGATAGCCGGCGCCGAACGAGAGCCAGTCGAGCAGGCCGACGCGGCCCATGCCCGCGATGGCGTGGCGCACGCGCAGCGCAGGGTTCGCCTCCAGGACGCACGCGAAGATCTCGCCGCGGCAGGTCGCGTCGTCGCTGCCGATGCCGACGTAGCGGTACGGGCTCGACAAGTAGCCGAGCGAGCGAGCGCCTTCGTATTCGAGCTGAACGAGGATGCGGCTCGAGAGCAGCTGCGTGAGGCTGGCGCGCGCGCTGAGCGTCTGCAGCGCGCGCGTGAAGCTCGGCTCGCCGGCGCGGCCGACGTCGTCGAAGCCAGCGCCGACGTTGAGCGCGAGCGTCGTGCTGCGGTCCCCGAAGTCCTGCGCCAGGCCCGTCGCGACGGTGTGCGAGTCGTAATCGGGCTCGGTCGAGTAGCGGTAGCTGCCGGTCAGGCGCGTCGTATCGACCGCGTGCGTCGCGCTCAGGTTCATCTCGTCGCGCTGCTCGGTGACGGCTTGCGACGCCGAAGTGCGGATGTCGATCGAAGCGCTCGTCCAGATGTCGACCATGTACGTGCCGGTGACGCGCGTCGCCTCGCCGATCGGCGCCGAGGCGTGCACGCGCGGCGAGATCACCGTCGTTTGATCGGTATCGGTACGCACGAACAAGCTCGTGCCGGCTTGGACCGCGTTGGCATCTTGCGCGCGCGCCGCGGCGGCGACCGCACACGCAGCGAACAAAACGAACAGCGACAACGACGAGAAGCGAGTCATCAGGGTGCGGGCGTATAGATGAGCTTGAGGTCTTTGACCGACTCGCTGTCCTCGGGCTGCAGCATCTGCGCTGAAGCACCCTTCTCGAAGGGCACCATCGCGAGCGTCCCGTAGTCGAACTCGTCTTCGGTGATCTCGATGTTCAAGACGTACATGCCGTCGGGCACGACGCGGCCGGTGTGGTCTTTGCCGTCCCAGGTGGCTTGGCGCAGCTCGCGGTGATCGACCTGCGTGGCGCCCGAGATCACGTCCGGGTGATCGAGATTGCAGCGCCGCGCATCCCAAACCCAAAGGTTGCCCGTCCGTACGCCGGCCCATAGCAGCGCGGTCGCGACGAACTGGCCCTCGGTGTCTTCGATCCAGACCACGCCCACGTTCTCCGGCGCGTAGAAGCCGCCGTAGCTCGCGGAGAAGAACGTCGCGACCAGCTCGCCCGGCGTACCTTCGCTCTCGCGCTCGACGCAGCGATCGGTGCCCATGGCTTCGCCGATGAGGTCTTCGAGCGGATTTCCGCTCGCGTCCGCGGCGGCATCGCGATCGATCGGCACCGCTCCGATCAAGCTCCCGGGCGTGTACAAGCCCGCGGTCGGGTGCCTTTCGTGATCGCCTGCGCCGAACGGCACCTCGGGTGAAGCGTTGCAGGCCCCGAGCGCGAGCGCGGCGAGCGCCGTGCGCAGGCCGCGCTGCCTGCGCGCCAGCAACAGCGCGAGCGCTCCGAGCGCGATCAGCGCGCACCGACCGCGGGCCCAGTCGTCGCCTGCGCGGATCGCGCCAGCCGCGCTGCACCCGGAGCGCAACCGGCTCACCGCGTGCTCCGCGCTCGAACCCACCGGCAACATGACGCGCTTGAACGTGTTGACGTTGTCGTCCTTCGCGTCGCCCGACGCCTCGTCGGTCGCCACCATGCCACCTGCCAGCCAGATCGGGCCTTGTGCGTCCTCTGGCGCCGTCCAGCGCATGCGCAGCGCCCGCGGGCCGCACGACAGCGTGGTGGCCACGCAGCGCTGTCCGAGCTTCTCGGCCACGCACAGCGTGCCGCTCTGCTTGGCGGCCTCGTCCGGCTTTACGCTGTACAGCTGTGCCGCGATCTTCCCAGGCGGCACGAGGCACAGCTCGTCTTCGTCGGCATCGGCGGGCGCGCTCAGCTCGAGCTTGCCTGCGCCGACGCCGCTCTCGGCGACCAGCTCGACGACCACGCTCATCGCAGGCGGCACGTCGTTGTCCTCCCGCAGCTGCTCGGCGTGATCGGCCAGCTCGGGCCAGCGCAACGTGAGGTCGTATTGCTCACCGGGCACGTAGCCCGACTCCGGCAAGCCGGTGATTTGGATAGGCCAAACCTTGGCGGGGCCGGTGTGACACACCGTGCAGCTGTAGCCCTCCGCCGGCGATCCGGTGAAGAAGCGCCCGCCACCACCGCCATTCGTGGCGCTGTCGTAATACGTGCGCGGCTCCGTGAACGCGCGCGCACTGCCTGCGAGCAGCGTCGCGCACGCGAAGAGCATCGCCGTAAAGCTCAGGCTGCTTTTGAAAGCGCTCGACCGCACGCGCGAGCGGATTACTTCGAGCCCGTTGCCGCGTCAATCGCGCGATGCGCAGCTTTCACTGTGTCCCAACGCGGGAGCGTGCATCGCGTTAGCCATGTTCAAAAGCGTCTCTCTGTACATTCGGCGCGCGCCCCACTATGAACACGCCACGACGCCGCGCACTGCGCGCGCTTACGGAGACGGAAAAACGCGATGACGACACGTGCGCTTTGGATGGCGATGCTCTTGCTCGCGCTCGGCCTTGGCTTCGGTTGCAGCAAGACCAGCGAGGACGACAATCCGGACGCAGCGTCTGGCGACGGCGACGGCGACGGCGACGGCGACGGCGACGGCGACGGTGACGGTGACGGCGACGGCGACGGCGATGGCGACGGCGACGGCGACGGCGACGGCGACGGCGACGGTGATGGCGACGGCGACGGCGACGGCGACGGTGATGGCGACGACGACGGCGGCACGCCGACCGGCGAAGTGTGCGGCGCGGTCTACTGCGAAGAAGACGCCTGCTGCTCGGATCCGTTCCAGGCTCTGTGCGGCGCGCCCGTCGGTGAGCGCGGCTGCATCATGCCGCCCCCGCCCGACGCGAACTCCGATCCGCGCTGCATGGGCATCAACATCGGCGGCTTCTTCTCGCTGCCGAGCTGCTGCACCGAGACTGGCGACTGCGGCATCGACACCTCGCAGTTCGGCAGCGGTTGCGTCTCGTACACGGAGTTCGAGACCGCGGTGCAGGCGATGGCGGGCGGCATGGTCATGCTGTCGATCCCCGAGTCGAAGCGCTGCGACGAGTGATCGCTGCGCCGAGCCCGCGAATGAAATCCCAAACGCTGTTCGCAATGGCTTGCGCGACGCTCGCGCTGGCTTTCGTGATACCCGCGTCTGCGCGCGCGCAAGCGATGCTCGCGCTCACGCACCCGGCGGAGCCCGAGGAAGAGCCTGCGCTCGTATCGGTCGGTGAAGAGGCGCCCTGGGCGCTCTTGCATCGCCGTTACAGCACACGCGAGGGCTCTTCGGGCGGGCTGATGATCGAAGACCCGGGCACGGGCGTAGCGGGTTCGCTGCGCTTGCAGCTCGCGGTCGACGCAGCGCCGACGGATGACTTTGCGCGTCCTGGCTCCGAAGTCAGCCGAACGGACAAGACGTTGTCGGTGAGCTGGACCGCGCTCGAGAGGTTCGAGATCTATGGCGCGCTGCGCGACAGCACGACGACGCTCGGCCGGCCCGCGCCGGACACGATCTCGGCGCAGCGCTCGCTGCTCGGCGTCAAGCTCTCGGCGAACGTCGGGCGCACGTTGAGCTTTGGTGGCGGCTTGCGCTTTACGTTCCAGAACGAGATCGGCCAGAGCGCGCCGCTGCTCAAGGCCACCAACATCGGCTTGCGTGCGGCGGCATCTGCGGATCTGCGGCATGAGCTGCGCGCGCCGCTGATCGCGCGCTTCAACCTCGAGTACCTCTTCGACAACAGCGCGCAGCTCGTCTCGGAGACTGAGAGCGCCCGCTATGCTGCGCTCGGCGCGAGCGCAGCCGCGCCGCGCAACGAGACACGCCACCTCGTGACCCGGCTCGAGCGCTACGCGCTCGACGTGAACCGCGTCGATCAGCTCTCGATTGGCCTCGGCATCGAAGCGCCGCTCGCGGTTGCGACCGACTTCTCGCTGCACCCGCTGCTCGAGTGGCGGATGGCGGTGCCGGTGAACCGGCAAGCGTTCGACTGCGCGGTCGTGCGCGGTCGCGTCAACGACGGCAAGCCTGCGAACGAAGATGCGTGCTTGGGCACCGCCGGTACCGACACATGGCCCTCGCATCTCATCAGCGGCGTGCGCATCGTGCCGCCGGTTCGCGGCGTGTCGCTGCTGCTCGCGCTCGACCTCGGCCTGTCGGGCAGCAGCGCCTTCGTGCGCGAGCTCGCGCCGATCGCCCCGTTCGCGATCAGCCTGACGCTCGGGTACGACGCTTAATCAGAAGCTCTTTGCTCGCGCAACAGCGCGAGCAAGAGCTTCTGGAGATGAGAGCGCGCCACTCCGGGCGCGCGCGTGCTTGGTCAGCTCGGCGACAAGCGAATGCCGCACGGCCTCAAGCCACGCGCTTCGCTCACGCGCAAGCCTTCTTGCAACGAAGCGCATGGCTTGAGAGCGCGAGGCCTTCGTGAGCCTGCGAGCTCACCCAGCATCCGCGCGCCCGGAGCGGCGCGCGCTCGTATCCAGAAGCTCTTGCTCGCGCTGTTGCGCGAGCAAAGAGCCTACTGATTAACCTTCTACGCCGGCGTCGAGCGGGTCTTGGGTGCCGGCGTCGAGCACGTCGTCGTCGTTGCCGCCGAAGAAGCCGCCGCCAAAGAAGCCGCCGTCGTTGCCGCCGCCGAAGAAGCCGCCGCCGAAGAACGTGCCGCCATCGTTGTCGCCGCCGAAGAAGCCGCCGCCGAAGAACGTGCCGCCGTCGTTGTCGCCGCCGCCGAAGAAGTTGCCGCCGCCGAAGAACGTGCCGCCGTCGTTGTCGCCGCCGCCGAAGAAGTTGCCGCCGCCGAAGAACGTGCCGCCGTCGTTCGCGCCGCCACCGAAGTTGTTGCCGCCGAACACCGAGCCGGCGCCGCCGAAACCGCCGTTGGCCGAGCACATCGAAGTGTCGAGCTGGCAGGTCTCGCGATCGCACGAAAGAAAGCCGCTGCCCATGTTGAGCGAGCCGCAGGTCTCGCCGCCGAGATCGCGCACGTTGCAGCCGGGGCCCGTGCCGCAGGGACGGCCGACCGAGGCGTCATCCGGCAAACCGGTGCACAAGCCGACCTCGAACAAGCACGTCGTCGGATCACACAAGAGGCGTCCCTCACCGGCGCCCAGCGTCTCGCACGTCTCGCCGCCGTAGTTCGTCGGGTCGCAGCCCGGGCCGGTGCCGCAAGGCGGGCGCTTGGGCTCGGCGATCACGACGCCGCCATCCATCTGCATCGGCGGCGGCGGCGGAGGTGGCGCGCCGGCATCCATCGGGTCGGGCTCGCTAGGCGGCGTCTCTTCAGACGAGTTGTCGTCGTCTTCTTGATCCGCAGCGCTCCACACGAGCGGCGAAGTTGCGTTGCACGCAGCGAGCGCTAGCGCGAACGCGAGCGTGGAGATGGAAGCACGTCTGGCCATCGTGATGTTGCGGTGTAGAGCTTGCCTACCCGTGCGGTCAACCAGGCTGCAAGCCACGCGCAACCCGCTGCGCAGCGCCAATTGAGCCGAGCTCGACCCCGACATGGGAGAACGCGTGCGTTCTCCCGCTAGCGAGCCGTGAGCTCGCGCAGGTCGGTCGCGAGGCGATCGAGGGCCTCGGCGCAGGCGGGGCTGACCGCCCGCATGTTCAGAAAGCCGTGGATCAGCGAAGGCTCGCGGCGCAGCGAGACCTTATTACCGGCCTGCTCGAGCGCTCGGGCGTACGCCTCGCCCTCGTCGCGCAGCGGGTCGAAGCCGGCCGTGACAATGGTGGTAGGGCACAGGCCGCGCAGGTCCGTCTGCAAGCCGGGCGACAGGCGCACGTCGAGCCGGGTGACCTCGTCCTGCCCGAAGTAGCTCGCGTCGAAGTGCTCGATGTCCTGCCGCGTGAGCAGAAAGTCTTCGGCGAAGAGCGTCTTCGAGGGGTAGGCGGTCTTGCGATCCACCGCCGGGTAGATGAGCAGCGCGAAGTCGGGCGCGCGCTCGCCGCGCGTCTGCTGGGCGACGACCGCGCTCAGGTTGCCGCCCGCGCTGTCCCCCGCGACGCCGATGCAGCTCGGGTCCGCGCCGAGCTGCGCTGCGTGCGCGACCGCGAAGCGATACGCCGCGAGCGCGTCGTCGGCCGCGGTGGGGAAGGCATGCTCGGGTGCCAGCCGATAGTCGATCGACAGCACGTGCACGTCGGCGTCCCTGCACAAGAGGCGGCACGGCGCGTCGTGCGTGTCGAGATCGCCGAACACGAAGCCGCCGCCGTGAAAGAACACCAAGAGCGGGCGCGGCTCTCGCGTCGCAGGCGCGTAGTGGCGCGCGAGCAAGCTCGCATCGGCTGCGACAGAAATCCGAAGGTCGTGCACGGCGCCGACCTCGATCACATCGCCCTGATACATGAGCGACTCGCGGCGGTTCTGCCGGCGAGCCACGTCAGCGCTCAGTCCTGTCAGCGATGCGCCCGCACCGCCGCGCGCCGCGAGCGCGCGAGCGCGCAGCATGAGCTGCAAGCTCGGCTCGAGCGTGAGCCCGTCGACTTGCACCGGCTTGCCACCTGCGAGCCACAGCATCGTCCTCGGCGCCAAGCGAAAGAGGCGCTGTGCGAAGGCGTGCTCGATGCGGTCGATAATGCTGAAAGCATGAGTGGGCGCGTGCGCGGGAATTCTTTCATCCATTGTGCGAAGCCTAACCAGTTGTAGTGAGATTGTGTTTGGCGCGCGTGCCACATGGCCCGTTCGGTGGACAGCAGCGTTGGGCCAGTGCGGCTTGGGGGCAGCGGCGCGACGATCGAGCGTGCTACGCGTGCTTGCATCGAGGGACCGGAAATGACGATGCGAACGAACAAAGCTTGGCTCGCGAGTGCGGTTGCGTTGGTTGCGCTCGCGTTAGTCGGTGCGTGCAAAGAGGATGAGCCTGTCGGTGGCGGCACGACCGGTGGCGTCGGCGGCGTGGGCGGCGCGAGCGGCGGCACCGGAGGCGTCGGCGGCGGTGGTGCGAGCGGCGGCGTCGGTGGCGCGAGCGGCGGCACGGGTGGCGTCGGTGGCGCGAGCGGCGGCGCAGGTGGTGCGAGCGGCGGCGCCGGTGGCACGAGCGGCGGTGCGGGCGGCGCGAGCGGCGGCATGGGCGGCATGACGGGCGGCATGGGCGGCGCGAGCGGGGGCATGGGCGGGATGACGGGCGGCATGGGCGGTATGACGGGCGGCATGGGTGGCGGCGCGCCCGATGCGGGCGGCGAGCAGGCCACGTTCACCGAGGTCTACGCGATCATCGAAGCCAAGTGCGGCGGCGGCACCTTTGGCTGCCACACCGAAGATGACGGCGACTTCTCCGGCGACCTCGACATGCACGACAAGGCGACCGCGCGCACGAGCTTGGTCGGGGTCGCAGCGATGACCAACGACTGCGTCGGCGGCATGCGCGTCGTCGCAGGCGATGCCGACAACAGCTTCTTGATCAAGGCGATCGAAGGTACGGCGTGCATCGATCGCATGCCGGACGGCGAAGACCCGCTCACCGCGGACGAGATCGCGACCTTCCGAAGCTGGGTGGAAGGCGGCGCGCTCGACAACTGAGAGTTAGGTGCTGCTGGGACGGTAGAGAGAAGGTTGAAGCCGCCAAGGGCGCCCTTGGCGGCTCTAAACTACCGATCGCGGATGTTGCCCGCGATCAGCGACCGGCGTCTTCGTCGCCGTCGCCGTCACCGTCACCGTCCCCCGCGTCTTCGTCTTCGCCGCTGTCGCGCTCGCCGCCGTCGCCCTGGGGGACGTTGTCGCCGAAGCAGCCCACGAGCACGTCGCACGCGTTCGCCGAGGCTTGGATGCGTTGGTCGAGCTCGTCGGTGTCTTCGTCCGAGACATCGTCGCAATCGAGCTCGCTCAGCTCGCGGTAGACAGCGTCCGCGTTCGACAAGCAGGTGTCGAAGTCGTTGACGGTCGCGGTGCACACCTGCAGCACGCTGCCGCACGCGCGCTCACTCTCGACCGGCAGGTCGATGCAGGCCTCGAAGGTCTGCTCGCAGACCTCCTTCTCGTCGACCTCGTCATCCGCCATCGCGGCTGCGTTGGCGCTGACGTGCGCGCCGAGCAAGCACGCGCCGCGGGCGAGCGCTTCGTCGTCGAACGTGGCTTCGAGCTTGTCGTTGGCGGCATCGCAGACCGCTTCGAGCTGATCGTCGTCGAGCTCGCTCAGCGGCGTCTGACCTTCCACACCGCCGAGCGACTTGCGCGCGCTCGGCTCGTCCTCGCTGCACGCCAGCACGGCACCGGAAACGAAGAGCAGTACGGCGATCGATCGAAGCATTCTCATAGTGGGTCTCTCACAGCTTGGAACTAAGGGATTTGCAGCGCGCCGCGCGACACCTGCTCGCACCGCGATCACGGAGATGCGGGCGGCTGAGCGTCGCCTGGCGCCGCGTCGCGGGAGTGTACATGCGGATGCGCGCCCCCAGGACCCTCATGCGAATGAGCAGCTGGCAGGGAGGTATCGGGTGCCATGGAGGCGTCTACGAGGTTCGCCGGTGGCGCCGCCTCGACGAGCGTCACGGGCAAGGGCTCGGGCGGCTTTTCACCGGGTCGCACGAGCCAAATCGGATTGGTGAACGCGAAGGGCCGCACGCCGCGGCGCGCGACGATCGGCTCGAGCGAAGCTTCGCCTTCGACCGCGACCACGAGCGGGCCAGGCTTGTCGATCACGAGGCGCAGCTTGCGCGTGTAGCGCCGGCTCACGCTCGTGCTCGAGCTCGGTGGGCCGAGCGCGCCGGAACGAACGAGCTTCTCGCCGACGTACACGCGCAGCTGCGAAAGCGGCATCCACGCCGGCGTCTGCACGAAGATCTCGAGCTCGATCTGCGGTGCCAGCAGCTCGACCGCATCGCCGAGCCCGCGGCCCTCGATCTGCACGTTCAAGAACGGTCCGCTCGTCACGAACGCTTGGCCCTTGCGCAAGGCGCGGATCAGCTCGACGCCGTGGCCCACGCCCGCGAGCGGCGCGCGTATATAGGTGCGCGGGTAGCCCGCGCCTTCGGAGCGGATCGTGTGCGAGTCGCTGCTGCCGGTCGCGACGATGCGATGACCGTGCGCGTTGAGCGCGAGCCAATCTGCGAACACCTTCTCGACGTTCGGCCAGCGCGCGAGATCGAAGCCGTTCCACACCTCGAGCGCATCGAAGTCCGCGCTCCACAGCTCGCCGCCCCGATCGAGCTTGCTGTCGTACTCGGCCACGTCGAAGTAGCCGATGCCGCCTTCGATGCGCGGGTGGTTCACCTGCACGACCACGTCGGGGCTGACCGCGTGCAGCTCGGCGAACAGCTCCGCGGGCGCGCGCCCGGCGTACTCGGGCGCGCCTTGACCGGGGCGGCTGAGATCGATCGGAAACGGATACGCATTGAAGTGGCCGAAGTTGGGATCGGCGGTCGTGACCTCGACGCCCGGCACGCTGCCAAGGCCCCACAAGGGCTGCGCGCGGATCGCAGGCTCGAAGTCGGTCACGTGGTTGTGATCGGTCGGCACCGCGAAGGCGATGCCCTCGGCGACGAGCGACGCCACGCGATCTTCGAGCGACACCTCGCTGTCGGGGCTCGGCGCTTGGTGCACGTGCAGCTCGCACGGCACCCACGGCCCAGGATCGATCGCGCGCTCGAGCGCGACGCTCAGCGTCTTGGTCTCGCCGATGCCGACCTCGATGTTCTCGTCGGCCACGCTCCACTCGGGGCCGTGGGTAACGATCACGCGGTAGTAGCCGGCGGCGATGCGGATCGCTGCAGCACCGCTGGCGCTCACGATCGTGTCGAGCGCGCCTTTGGCTTGCCAGTCCGGGCCGAAGCTCGGCTGCGCCGTGTTGCGGCGCGGCAGCACGCGGATGCGCGCCGGCAGCGCTTCGCCAGTCACCGCGTGACGCACGCGCACCTCGAGCATCGAGGTGGCGGTGATCGCGAGCATGACGGGTTGATAGGGAGGACCTGCGAGCGGCAGCCACGGGCTCGCTTCGACGTTGCGCGCGCTCGCGCCGACGACGAGCGGCCGGCCGACGAAGCGCTCGGGCAAGGGCAGGATTACGCGCAGCGCGTCGTCCGGTACGCCGGAGATCACCGGCTGGTGGCTGCTGCCGTCGATCACTTGCACGAGCGCTTCCGGCGGCCGCGTGCTGAGCATCGCGATCGCCTCTGTGAAGGGCTTGCCGCGCGCCCAGCCGAGCTGTCGCACCGCGCCGGCGAGGCCCGCGTGCGAGGCGCTCAGGATCGCGTCGGAGGCGAAGCGCCCCGCGCTCGTGATGCGGGTCGGCAGCCACACGTCCGTGAAGCGCAAGAGATCCGAGCGGCCGTGGTCGAAGTTGCGGCCGACGAGGTGCGCTTCACCTTCGAGCGCAGCGATGACGAGCGCGCGATGATCGGTCGCGCGGCCCAGCCACTCGGCGTCGACCGGCAGCTCGGCGCGCAGCTCGCCGCTGCCCGGTGCGATCGGCAAGCCGCCGCCCCATGCGACGCGCTCGATCACGCGCAGCTCGCTCGGCAAAGGGCCTGCGTCGACGCGCACGCCGGTGCTGATGCGCAGCGCGCCCGGCGCGTCGGTGAGCCGCAGCACGCGCCGGATCGACAGCCGCGTGACGAGGTCGGACGCGTCAGTCGCCCCGGTCGCGCTCGAGACGCGGCTCTCGGCGATCGCATCGATCGCGATCGCGGGCCGCCCGCCGAGCTTCGTGATCTGCACGCGCTGCACGGCCGGCTCGATCAAGACGCCGTCGATCGCGACAAGGCCGCGCAGCGACTCGAGCTCGTGCACGCCGGCCGGTTGGCGCAGCGCGCTGAGGGTGCCGCGCTCTTCGTCATTCCCATCGGTGCGCGCTTCGATCGTGAGCGTCGGGCCTTCGAGCGCCACGCGCGTGCTCGGGGGGCTCGCTTGGGCTTTGTCTTGAGGGCTCGCTTGGGCGCGCGGCGCGGGCACGACGAAGGCCCGACTGTTGCCGACACGGATCTCGGTCTGCGCGGGCTTGGCCTGCGGAACCTCTTGGGTGCAGGCGATCAACGCCAGCGCGAGCGCGAGCGATCCGCCGTGACACGCGCGCAAAAGACAGCTCGATGCGATCGCAAGACATGGCGCGGCGTATGCAAACACGGCCGCACTGTAGCAACCCTCGTTAGAGCGCGATGCACACATGCACAACATCGCGAGCGCCGTGCAGCTTCGGTACAACGCCAAGGCCGGTTCGCGCCGGGGACCGTGTAGCATCGGCGCGTTCGATGCGAGGTCAGTGGGAACGGCTCGCGCACGTGTTGGCCAAGCTGGCGCTGGCGCTCGGCTTGGTGGCGGTGCCTTCGGTGCACGCGCAGTCGAGCATCGACTTTACGCTGACGCTCGAGGGCGATGCCTCGTGCAGCTCCGCGCCCGCGCTGCAAGACGCGATCGAAGCGCGCGTTGGAGGCCTCGTGTTCACCGACGACCCGCGCGCTGCGCGGCGCATTCGCGTGCAGGTGATCGAGCCTGTGCCGTCCGCGCCGGGCAGCGCGCCCGACAGCGCGCTCGAATGGAGCGCCGTGATCGCGATGCGCGATGCGCGTGATCGCGTGGTCGGTGAGCGGCGTGTGAGCGCCGTGGGCGCGAGCTGCGCCGCGCTCGATGAAGCGTTGATCGTCGTGATCACGACGATGATCGGCATCGCCGACCCGACCGCTTCGGTCGCGCCTCCCGCGCCACTGCCCGAGCCCGAGCCAAAGCCCGAAGGAAAAAAACCGCCCGCACCCGCCGTGCCCGAGCCCGAAGCCGAGCCGCTGCGCTCGGACATTCACCTCGCGCTCGTTGCGCGCGCAGAGCTCGGCTTTCTTCCCGGGCTCGCGCCCGGCGCTGCACTCGCGGTGGGCTTTGATCTCGGTGCTGCGGTGCTCTCGATCGGCGGCTCGTTTTTGCCGTATGCCCAAGAGGACCTCGGAACGGGCGCGCGTGCGCACTTCATGAGCGGCACGGGCGAAGCGAGCTTGTGCCTCGAGGCGGGCCACCCCTTCGGCGCGAGCTTTGATTTTTGCGCGGGCGTCGAGGCCGGTGTGATCTCCGCGCGCACGACCGGGCTCTACGCTGGCGCTGCGCGTGTCGACCCTGTGGTGCGCGCGAACATCGGCGCCCGCCTGCGCGCCCCGCTAAGCCCGGACCTCGGTCTGCTCGTGAGCTTGCAGGCCGCGGCGCCGCTCGCATTTCCTCGCTACTTCTTCATCGAGGCTGGCGGCGCGCGCCGCTACTACCACGCCGTGGAGCTCGGGATTGCGACGCAAATCGGCATTTACTGGATCTTTTCTTCCTAGAGGCGGGGTGTTCGCTCCACTCACGGCCTGCAGTGAGCTTATGTCGCTCGCCATGGCAGCGCCGCGGATGACCGAAGCGAAGGTGCCCGCGCGATCACCGTCGCAGGCGCCCGAGATGGCGTTCGCTGCGCTGTTTGCAGAGCACGCCCCGCAGCTGTGGCGCGCCGTGCGCGGTCTTGGCGTGCGTGAAGCCGACGTCGAGGATGTTTGCCAGGACGTGCTCGTGATCGTTCACCGCAAGCTCGCTTCGTTCGAAGGCCGCTCTTCGCTGCGCACGTGGATCTACGGCATCGCGCTGCGCGTCGTTGCGGACTACCGCAAGAAGGCGCACCGCACGCGCGAGCGTATCGTCGAAGCGCCGCCGGAGCTCGTGACGCAGGCCTCGCCCGAAGACAGCGCCGCGCACCGCGAGGCCTTGCGCATGCTCGAGCAAGCGCTCGATGGCTTGAGCGAAGAGCGCCGCCAAGTGTTCGTGTTGTACGAGATCGAGCAGTTGCCGATGCGCGAGGTGGCGTCGATCGTGGGCTGTCCGCTGCAGACTGCCTATTCGCGGCTCGAGGTCGCGCGCGAGATCGTGCTGCGCGAGCTTTCGGTGCTGCGCGCCGAGGCGGGTGCACGATGATCGACCGCGATCCGCCGCGCCTCTTGCAGAGCGCTCGCGATGCGCACGTGCGCGAAGCGCTGCAGGCCGCGAGCGCACGCACGCCGAGCGCCGCGCAGCTCGACGCGCTCGCGGCGAAGGTGAGCGCTGCGAGCGCTGCGAGCAGCAGCACGGGCTTCTTCGCCCAGCTGCTCGGGCAGACGACCGCTATCAAGGTCTCGCTGGCGGTGATCGCGCTCGGCTCGGCGCTGTGGCTCTCGTTGCGACCGAGCCCCGTGCCCGCGGACGCGCATCGCTCGCCGCTCGGCGCCGTGCCTGTTGCGCCCCAAGCACGTGCGGCGCTTGCCCTGCGCGCGCAGCCCGCGCAGCTCGAACGAGCAGCGACCGAGGCGAAGGTGCAAGCCGCGTTGCCCGCGCGCCCAGCACTCTCGAAAGAACCTGCTTCTTCGCTCGCAAAGCCGAGCAGTGCACCGCGTGCGCGCGCGGCGGGTGTGCGCCGCGTGCGCGCGACGGATGCGCGTGCGGCCGTGGCCGAGTCGCCATCGTCGGAGCGAGCACCTGCTGACGATCCCGTCGAGGACCCTGTTGAAGATGCAGTGGCAGCGCCCGAGCCACGCCAAGCGCCGAGCGAGCTCGCCTTGCTCGGCCGCGTACAAGGCCTTCTCGCACGCGATCCAGACGCCGCGCTCGCGCTGCTCGAGGAGCACCGCGACAGCTTTCCGCGCGGTGCGTTCAGCGAGGAGCGCGAGGCGCTCGCGATCGACGCGCTGCGGCGGCTCGGGCGCCGCGTGGAGCTGCGAGCGCGCGCCCAAGCGTTCCTCGCGCGCTACCCCGCTTCGCCGCACTGCGACCGCATCCGCGCGTGGCTCGAGTAGAGCCAACCACGCGGCGCCCGCGCGCCTACCGCCAGCCCAAAAGGTGACCCTTTATCCGGCCGTCGGGTGCGTGTCCGTCGCTGACAAGAGAGCGACCTGCGCGCGGCCCTTGCGCAGGCTTTCGAAGGCGTGCGAGCAACGCGGCATGAAGAATCTATTTTCGCTCGAAGGACGAACGGCCCTGGTCACCGGCGGCTCGCGCGGCATCGGCAAGATGATCGCGCGCGGCTTTCTGGAGTTCGGCGCGAAGGTCTACATCTCGGCGCGCAAGGCCGACGTATGCGACGCGACTGCAAAAGAGCTGAGCGCGCTCGGTACGTGCATCTCGCTGCCGCAGGACATCTCGACCGTCGCCGGCTGCCGCGCGCTCGCCGATGAGCTCGCAAAGCGCGAGCCGCACCTCGACATCTTGGTCAACAACGCGGGCGCGGCGTGGGCCGCCGAGTTCGACGAGTTCCCCGAGCACGGCTGGGACAAGGTGATGAACCTGAACGTGAAGTCGCCGTTCTTCC
>WUUC01114180.1_pt1 | contig 23827 bp, 14 predicted proteins | sample 6278441 | NCBI WGS metagenome assembly WUUC01 (sample SAMN13675441, study PRJNA597444) | soil metagenome | isolation source: soil | place: USA: Washington | collected 2017-10 | reverse complement strand
TGCGGCGAATCATGCAGGGAAAGGGAGCCGAGGTCATTCACCTGGGTCATAATCGGTCGGTAAAAGAAATTGTGGAAACAGCGATTGAGGAGGATGTGCAGGGTATCGCTATTACCAGTTACCAGGGCGGACATGTAGAATTTTTTAAATACATGAAGGATTTGCTGGAAGAAAATGGTTGCGGGCATATAAAAATATTCGGTGGTGGCGGTGGAACAATATTGCCGGAGGAAATTGACGAATTGCATAACTATGGTATCACGCGGATTTATTCGCCGGATGATGGTAGAAAGATGGGGCTCGAAGGAATGATCGAAGAGGTAATTCGTTTGTGTGACATGCCATTAAACGGGAAAACTGATTATAAAACCGCTCTGAAACTCGACGAAATAAAAGACATAAGAAAGATCGCAAGAGAAATAACGAATGCTGAGAATGGATTTGGAGTTAATAGTCAAAAGTCAAAAACAGCGGTACCCGTGCTCGGGATCACTGGTACCGGAGGTGCGGGAAAATCTTCCGTTACAGATGAAATAGTTCGCCGCTTTCTTCAAAATTTTTCCGATAAAACAATCGCTGTTATTTCAGTCGATCCTTCAAAGAAAAAAACAGGCGGTGCTTTATTGGGCGACAGGATCAGGATGAACTCTATTTCTCACCCCCGTGCTTATATGCGTAGTCTTGCGACAAGAGATGACAATACGGCTCTTAGCCATTACGTACAGGATGCCATTGATATTTGTAAAACCGCTACGTTCGATTTCATTATTTTGGAAAGTGCAGGCGTCGGGCAAAGCGATGCGTCAATTTTGGATTATTGTGATATCAGTATGTATGTAATGACGCCCGAATATGGCGCTGCCTCACAACTGGAAAAGATCAACATGCTTGACTATGCCGACCTGGTTTGCCTTAATAAATTTGATAAGGCCGGCGCTTTGGATGCATTAGCCGATGTAAAAAAGCAATATAAACGCAATCATGGATTATGGACGGCAAAAGATGATGAGTTGCCGATCATTGGAACGATGGCCAGCAAGTTCAATGATGACGGGGTAAATCGATTATTTGAGTTGTTATTAAAGAAGATTGAAGTAAAAACGGGCACCAGGTTTGGTGAATATCAACCTGCAGAGTTTACTAAAGTTTTACCTGCAATAATTCCTGCAAACCGTACCAGGTATCTCAGCGAGATAAGCGAAAATAACCGCAACTATGACCAGTTGGTAAACGATCAGTCGGCTATCGCCACCAAACTTTACCAATTGAGCGGCACGTTGGAAACATTAAAGGGAAAAGTCGAAGACGCTTTATTGGAGTCCATTAAACTTCAAATTAACATCCAGGCAGACCAGCTTACCCCCGTAAGCCGAAAACTGATTACTAACTGGCCGGAAAAAATAAAAGAGTACCAAAAAGATTTTTATGAATATACCGTAAGAGACAGAGTGATCAAACAACCCATGATCACCAAAAGCCTCAGTGGCACAAGGATCCCCAAAGTAGTATTACCGAAGTTTAAAGACTGGGGGGATCTATTAAAATGGCAGGCACAGGAAAATGTGCCGGGTCATTTCCCTTTTACAGCTGGGGTATTTCCTTTAAAGAGGGAAGGCGAGGACCCCACGAGAATGTTTGCAGGCGAAGGTGGTCCGGAACGAACCAATAGAAGGTTTCACTATGTATCCGTTGATCAGCCCGCTAAACGATTATCTACAGCGTTTGACAGCGTTACATTGTACGGCGAAGACCCCGGTCATCGTCCTGATATTTACGGCAAGGTGGGCAATAGTGGGGTAAGCATCGCCACTGTTGACGATGCAAAAAAACTCTATAGCGGTTTTGATCTCTGCGATCCAAAAACCTCGGTCAGCATGACCATCAATGGTCCGGCGCCGATGTTGTTAGCGTTTTTCTTAAATGCCGCCATTGACCAGCAATGCGAAAAGAAGATCAAAGAACTTGAATTGGAGAATGAAGTAGAAAAAAAAATAGCTGAAAAATATACATCAGGTAGCCGGCCAGCTTATTATAATCCTTCATCGCCCGGAGAATTACCAAACGGTAATGACGGATTGGGATTAAAATTGCTTGGATTAAGTGGCGATAACGTATTACCAAAAGAGGTTTATGAGCAATGTAAACAAACCGCGCTACAACAGGTAAGAGGAACGGTGCAGGCGGATATTTTAAAAGAGGACCAGGCGCAGAACACCTGCATCTTTTCTACGGAGTTCGCATTAAAATTGATGGGTGATGTGCAGGAATATTTTATAAAAGAGAAAGTAAGAAATTTTTATAGCGTGAGCATTTCCGGTTATCATATCGCAGAAGCTGGCGCCAATCCGATAACACAGCTAGCATTTACGCTGTCTAATGGCTTTACATACATTGAGTATTATCTGAGCCGCGGAATGAATATTGATGATTTTGCAGCGAACCTTTCCTTCTTTTTCAGCAACGGCATGGATCCGGAATATAGCGTAATAGGTAGAGTGGCACGACGTATTTGGGCCAAAGCAATGAAATATAAATACAAGGCGAACAAGCGCAGCCAAATGCTCAAGTATCACATCCAGACATCGGGAAGAAGTTTACATGCGCAGGAGATTGACTTCAACGACATCAGGACAACATTACAGGCCTTGTATGCAATCTATGATAATTGCAATAGTCTTCATACGAACGCCTATGACGAAGCGATAACAACGCCTACAGAGGAAAGTGTTCGTCGTGCCATGGCGATACAACTGATCATTAACCGCGAATTAGGAACCGCTAAAAATGAGAACCCTAACCAGGGATCTTTTCTTATTGAGGAATTGACTGATCTTGTTGAAGAGGCCGTGTTGACAGAATTTGACCGGCTTACAGAAAGAGGGGGCGTATTAGGGGCGATGGAAAGAATGTATCAGCGAAATAAGATACAGGAAGAAAGCTTATTTTACGAACACCAAAAGCATACCGGCGAACTACCGCTTATCGGTGTTAATACCTTTTTAAATAAAAAGGGAAGCCCAACCATCATTCCCGGCGAAGTGATACGAAGTACAACAGAGGAAAAGGAATTACAAATACAAAGTTTGCAGGATTTCCGGAGGCGAAATACACAGGAAAGCGAAGCGGCTTTAGCTAAGTTAAAAACGGTCGCAATTAACAATGGCAACCTGTTTGCAGAATTAATGGAGACCGTAAAATCGTGTTCCCTGGGGCAGATCACTCATGCGTTGTATGAAGTAGGCGGACAATACCGGCGCAATATGTAAATGCACAAACAGTATTGATTTATGAAGAACAGTTTAATCATGCATTTTCTTCAAACGAAAAGTTTTGACTGGAAAGAGTTATTGCTGGGCAGTGAAGAATGGAACTTTTTACCGGAAGTAGTTATCCGGACGCTGGTAATGTTTACTGTCATTCTTGTCAGCCTTAGTATTTTGGGCAAGCGGGGTGTAAAGCAGTTATCCGTTTTTGAACTGGTAGTTATTATTGGCCTCGGCTCCGCTGCAGGTGATCCTATGTTTTATAAAGATGTTGGATTGATCCCTGCGATTATTGTTTTTATCATCGTCATAAGTTTATATAGTTGGGTTACGCATTGGGTAGGAAGAAGTAAAAAACTGGAGCATCTTATAGAGGGGAAGGCGATTTGTTTAGTTAAAGATGGCATGTTTGCAATTGATAATTTCAGCAAAGAGACGTTAGGCCAGGATGAATTTTTTTCTGAACTGCGTTTAAAAGGAGTGTCACATCTGGGACAGGTAGAGCAAGCAATAATTGAGACAAATGGCGGCATCAGCGTATTTTTTTACCGGGATGACGACATAAAATACGGCCTTCCTATAATGCCCGAATCGTTGAAAGCGCAGGTCAAAAAAATTAATACCCCCGGATTCTATGCGTGTGTTTTCTGCGGCTACACACAAAAATTAGAACCTTCGGGTTTTCATAATTGTTCCAGTTGCAAAAAAGATCAATGGATAATAGCGAGCAATAGGAAGCGGGTGCATTAACAACAGCAGAAGCGGCATTTACTGACCAATAAAAACTGATTTACATATTTTGCTCAACCCTTTTGCAGGAATATGCAGCCGACTGACTTAGGCATTTATATAAATAGAAATCCTGTTAATTGATGAATTCTCCTTTCAGAATCAGCTGATTCCGCATTTTTTCTGTCATTCTACACATTTTTTTCTTAAATATTTAACAATACTTTAATTTAATAGTTCTGGATAAGCGGCATTGCTCTCCAGTCAGGACCTACTGTTTTGCTGAAAAAATTATTTTTTTACCAAACTGACTATTCACATGAAAAAACTTCTTACGACGTTTTCCTTGCTGCTCGTATGCGCAACTTTTCTGTTGGCGCAACAAAAGCAGTTCACAGGCAAAGTAACAGACAAAAGCGGGCAGCCCGTCGGTAACGCTTCTATCAGGATCAAAGGCACAAATACAGGTACTACTGCCGGCCTTGATGGTTCTTTTCTTATTAATGGTAATACCGGGGATGTCTTGGAGATTTCGGCTGTGGGTCTTGGCCTGCTCAGTCACAAATTGGGCTCTGCGGCAGATCTTGGAACGTTAACCATGGAAATGAACGAGGGTGCTTTAGACGAAGTAGTGGTAACTGCTTTTGGTATTAAAAGAGAAAAGAAAGCCTTGGGCTATGCGGTCCAGGAAGTAAAAGGGGATGACCTGACGATTGCAAAGTCAACCGATCTCAGCTCTTCGCTGGCAGGAAAAGTGGCGGGGGTTAAGTTAATTGGCTCTCCCAGTTCCTCATTCGACAATGCCGATGTAATTATCCGCGGGGTAACGGGATTGGGTCTAAACCCACCGTTATTTATAGTTGATGGAACAGTGTCTAACCAGGCTGCAGTTATCATGGACAATGTCGAAAGTCTTTCGGTCTTGAAAGGACCTGCCGCTACTGCGCTTTATGGCCAGCGGGCTGCAAACGGAGTAATAGTGATCACCACCAAAAAAGGGTCACGTAAGAAAAGCAGCAGCATAGAGGTGAATCTTGGTATTACAACGGAATCTCTTTCTGTTTTACCACCTTACCAGGATCAATATGCTGGTGGTTACGCTTCATCTGCTACATCTAAAGGCAGTTCGTATGATGACCAGGGTTTTTATATATTTAAATATAATGCTACAAAGCACCCTACTTCCTGGGCTGCATTTGATGGACAAAGAATGTTGGAATATGGCGCTGACGAAAGCTGGGGACCTAAAATGGATGGCTCTCAATACCGGCCTTACTATAGCTGGTATCCTGGTTCCGATTGGGGTTTACAGGCTCCGCTTACTCCGCAACCAGACAACATAAAAGATTTTTTCCAGTCTGGTCGCAACCTGAATAATTCTATTGCACTTACAAGCGGTGCAGAAAATTATAATTTCCGGCTGACCTACGGTAACCAAAACAGGACCCTGGTCCTTCCCGGCGCTAAAAGAGACCAGCATCAACTGGGTATCAACGGGTCGTTTGATATTAGTCCCCGGATTACAATTTCCACTGACCTGGCCTATACAACTAACGATACCAAGGGCAAGCCACTGGAAGGCTACCGCCTAGATGGATTGAATATTACACAAAACTTCAACCAGTGGTTCCAGCGTCAGTTAGACATGAAAAAGATGCAGCAATACCGCAACGAGGACGGTAGCCTGAATTCATGGAATATCGGCGATCCTAATGGCTCCAGCGATATAAGCGTATATGGTCAACCACAGTATTGGGACAACCCGTATTTTGTTCTAAAGGAAAATTTTGGCACCCAAAAGCATAGCCGTACTGTTGGTAACGTAGGCCTTAATATCAAAATCATTAAAGGGCTAACGCTTCAGTCATATGCACGTATGAACCAGTATAGCAATGAAAATGATTACAGGGTGGCTACCGGTGGTTTGCAACAGGATAGCTATGAAATGACGCAGAATCAATACCGCGAAATGAACTACGAGACGAACTTGTTATATAAAAGCCGGTTCGGTGATTTTACCGTCGATGGCATGCTGGGGGCCAACAGGAGGCAGGAATTCTTTAGCCAGTTATTTATGGCTACACAAGGGGGCCTGAGCTCTCCGAACTATTTCGATATCTCTGCTTCAATAGCCCGCCCCACGACTACCCGTGGCTATGAAAAGAAGAGGGTGAACAGTGTTTACGGAAAAGCATCTTTCGGATATAAAAACATGCTATACCTCGAGGGGTCATTACGCAATGACTGGTCATCCGCATTGCCTGCTGCTAAAAACTCATATATATACCCTTCAATAAGCACAAGTTTCATATTTACAGAATTGATGCAAAGCAGTTCGATTTCTTCCTGGTTGACTTATGGAAAGGTTCGTGCTTCTTATGCTTCCGTAGGGTCAGATCTTGATCCGCACAGTTTAGAAATCGCATTGAACAATGGGTCATTCTACGGATCTAATGCTTCTGTTGCTATTGGCAACCAATTCAGGGATGCCGATGGTATTCGTCCATCCTTGACCAAGGCATGGGAAGTAGGTACAGAGCTCCGGTTCTTCAATAGGTTTGGAATAGATCTCGCTATTTATCAAAATAACAATACAGACCAGATCATCCCTTTGGATGTTTCGTCTTCGAGCGGTTTCAGTACAGCACTTGTTAATGCTGGTAATATTGTAAGCAAAGGCGTTGAGCTGTCTCTTTCGGGTACGGTGATAAAGGCCAGAGAGTTTACATGGGACGTTACGCTTAACTGGGCCAGCAACAGTAATAAGGTTAAAGAACTGTACCCTGGCCTGAATAACTATTTGTATGCCACCAACAGGTTTGACACCCGCCTTGAACACAGGGTAGGTGGAGAATGGGGAACTTATGTGGGTCGTAAATGGAGAACAGACGACCAGGGACGTGTGTTGATTAACTATGCTAAAAGTACCGCCGGTGTGGAAAGTACTACCGGGTTACCAGAGTATGATATCAACCAGGAGATTGGGCAGGTGTTGCCAAAGTGGACGGGCGGGATGTATAGCACCCTACGTTATAAAGCTTTTGATCTTGCATTTTCTCTAGATTTCCAGGATGGAGGTCTATTCTATTCGGAGACAAGAAACTTTAATACGGGCTCCGGTCTTTCAGAAGAAACGATTGGCGTGAATGATAAAGGCCACGATTGGAGAGACTATCCGGGAGCTTATTCTTTTGCAACAGGTAACGCTGGTAATGGTGGATTTCGGATAGACGGTGTATTAAATGATGGCAAGGGAACACCTAACAACCGGTACCTGCCCGCAAGAAGTTATTGGTATACTGCCCGCCAGCGAGAAGGCAGAGAGGTATTACTTGATGCGTCGTACATTAAACTCAGGGAAGTTCGTCTCGGATTCACAATTCCAGAAACTATTTTATCGAAAGTGAAAATTGCGAAGTCCGCGAACATAGGGCTGATGGTCCAAAATGCATGGCTGATATGGGCAACAGCAAAAAAATATGGCGTCGATCCATCTGAGCTGGAAGTATTTTATCGCGAGGGAGGCCAGTTATCGGCCACGAGACAGATAGGAGTAAACCTCCGTGTTATATTTTAATAACCGCAAACAACTATTTGTCTTTAATACAAAAAATATTTAGTTATGAAAAAAATATTCATTTTGATTGCTGCCTGCGGGTTAATAGCTGGTTGCAATAAATTCAAGGATATCAATATTGCGCCGACACAATTAACTTCGGCTTCCACCAAAGCGCTACTCACTAACTCACTGCAGCAGTTGCCCATACTTACAATGGGAAATGATGCTGCCGGGAGATTGGGTGCGTTATATGTTCAGCATATTTCGGAAGGCCCTTATCCGGCTTCATCGCTCTATTCAGATAAGAACCTGAATTTTGCTGCCTGGTATATCGGACCGTTATACAACCTGCAAACCATCATTAATTATAATAATGATGGCAGGGCGGAAGCGGCTACTAATGGAAGTAAGGATAACCAGATAGCTGTTGCAAGAATATTAAAGGCCTACTATTACCTGCTGATGACTGACAAATGGGGCGATATTCCTTACAGCGAAGCATTGCAGGGCAATGGCGCCTTTTCACCTGTCTACGATAAGCAGCAGGATATTTATACAGACCTGTTCAAGGAATTAACGGAGGCCGTAGCGCAGATTAAAGAAAATGAGCAGGCCGTTTCAGGGGATGTATTATTAAACGGTGACATGGCTGCATGGAAGCGTTTTGCTAACACCCAACGGATGATCATGGCAATGCGTTTATCAAAAGCAGATGCCACCAAAGGAAAAGCGGAATATGCTGCTGCTATTTCAGCAGGTGTCATCAGTTCTAATGCGCAGAATATCTCTTACGAATTTTTAGGAGGCGATCCCAATAACTATAACCCATGGTATAATAACTATACCGTGAGTTTGCGCAACGATTATGCGATCAGCAAAACCATGACAGACTATATGGAGCCTAAGAATGATCCGCGTTTGGCTGTTTATGGTGAAGACCTTACAGGCTCTGTTGTCGGATTGCCTTATGGCCGTAACCAGGCAGTAAATATCCCTGCAGCCTATAGCAGGATCGGTACCCACTTCAGAAGTGCCGGATCCACCCTGCCTATATTTAATTATGCCCAGGTTTTGTTTACGCAAGCCGAAGCGGCAAAAATTGGCTACACAGGTGGTGGAGATGCGGAAGCAGAAGCTAAATATCTTGATGCTATTAAAACTTCATGGGAGCAATATGGTGTTTATGATGCTGGCGATTATGCCACGTATATCGCTTTACCAGAGATCGCCTATACTCCGGCCGATGCAGTAAAAAAGATCATCACCGAAAAATGGGTACATGGTTACCTTAATAGTTGGGAAGTTTGGAATGATTGGAGAAGGACAGGTTTTCCGGTACTTACACCGGCTGTGGATGCTACGGATGCACGCGGTATTCCTTTGAGATTGGGATATCCTGCAAATGAAAACGCATTGAATGGTGATCATTATAAAGCTGCCGTTACCAATATGGGAGGCACAGATGACAACTATGCTAAGATGTGGTGGCTAAAATAGTCATTAGTAAAAAAGAAAATTAAAAAGGGCTGCCAGCGTATGGCGGCCCTTTCTTTTAAATAGAAAAAAGAGAATGGTATGTCCTGGAAAAAAGTATTTCTTCGGGGCTTAATATCTTGTTGCCGGGCAACCTACTTTCTTGGATCTTTTTCCACCCGGTAAACCAGCTATCTGTTTGTATTTATCAAAAAAATACCGCACCGTATAAGTAACAGCAATGTAATAATAGCCGTCTTTATTTTTAGATTTTCCACGGGTGATGCCAGCTACTGGATAAGGTCCTGCACCGACTTCATCACCGCGATATGCGAGATCGACAGCTTTTTGACCTCTTGCTGTGAACAGTTTGCTTTCGTCCACATACTCGCCGCTCACGTCATCTAAATGATCGGTAAAAAGTTTACGGTATCCCATTTCAATCCCTAGCCGCATGTCTTCATTCAATGAATATTCAGCACCAATACCAAAGGGTATATTAAACTGCCATAATTTATATTCTTTAACACCTGGTTGAAAGCCCTGCCCTTCAGTGCTGAGCGGTTTCAAAAATGTTTTTGTACCGGCTTCATCATTTGTATAGGGATTAAAATGAAACAACCCCAGGCCGGCAAATACATAAGGAGTCCACCAACGTTCATTCAAACTAAAAAAACTGTATTGACCCGTGAGTTCCCAATCAAAAACTTTCGATTTGAAATTTAGGTTCCGCTCCCGCATCGGAACGGTTCCTTTCTTATCATCTGCCTGCAAAGAAGTAAGGGTAAAATAACTGCGGGCCATTATATGTTCCGTAAGATCAAACTTTGCTCCGAGGGATAACATCAACTTTGCCTGCGACAAAGAAATAGATTTAGCCTTTAGGTCGCCCTGGTAATTTGCCATACCAAACCGGCCTGAAAAATGGAAGTTTTGTGATAAGGCCAAAAACGGTAAAAAGCAAAAAGCAAAGAGTAGTTTTTTCATTGGTTTTGAATTGATCAGTAGTGGTCCGATTAAAACGCTTTTTAATACCTTTTATTTCTTTCAAGGGTAAGCGTTTCTTCCGCAAGGGATGGTTATCAACGGATTTTAGTAAATTACGGACGGCCTTCTATAGCCGCTTCATTGTTAACCGATGTTATATGAAGCATATTTTGCCATATTTAATCTTCTTTTTCCTGCTTCCTGCTACAGTTGCGGCACAAAAAGTTATTTCCATGAAGATCGACGGTTCGATCAACCCTGCCACTGCCAGCTTTATTCACGATGGCATCGAAAAAGCAAAAAAGGAAAACGCGGCTTGCCTGCTCATTCACCTCAACACTCCGGGCGGTCTATTAAAGTCAACCAGGGCAATCGTTAGCGATATGCTTGATTCCCCGGTGCCCATTGTCGTTTATGTCTCCCCGGGCGGCGCTCATGCCGGCTCGGCGGGTGTTTTTATAACGCTTGCTGCTAATATTGCGGCAATGGCCCCCGGAACGAATATAGGTGCGGCCCATCCAGTCGCTTTGCAAGCTGCTATGGATAGTACAATGAATGAAAAAGCAACAAACGATGCGGCAGCATTTATCCGTGCTATTGCGAAAAAACGCAACCGCAACCTGCAATGGGCCGAGAACGCTGTTCGCCGGAGTTTTTCTTATTCAGAGCAGGAAGCATTGGAAGATTCTGTCATTGATCTTATCGCAAAGAACGAGCAGGACCTGCTGATAAAGATAGACGGCAAGCAAGTAGAACTGAATACGGAAACCATTACCCTGAAAACAAAAGAGGCAAAGATCGAAAATTTCGAAATGCGCTTTGTTGAAAAGCTTTTGAATATAATCAGCGATCCCAATATTGCTTATATTCTATTATTGTTGGGCATGTATGGACTCATGTTTGAACTTTATAATCCCGGGGCGATACTCCCGGGTATAGTCGGCGTCATTAGTCTAGTGCTGGCTTTTTATTCCATGCATTCATTACCGGTAAATTACGCCGGTCTTGGGTTGATCATCTTCGGTATCATTCTCTTTTTACTGGAAATAAAAATTGTAAGTCACGGACTGCTGGCGATAGGTGGCGTGGTCTCGCTGCTATTGGGATCGATGATGCTAATCAAATCCGGTTCCTCGCTGGAGATGGTAAGAATTTCCCGCACAGTGATCTTCGCTTCTACCGCTGTTTCTGCCTTGTTCTTTTTGTTTATTGTTGGGTTGGGCATGAAAGCGCAAAGATCGAAGGTAGTAACCGGTTTGGAGGCATTGATAGGCGAGACGGGGGAAGCAATGGACAGTCTTGATCCATTGGGCAGGGTACAAGTGCTGGGTGAAATATGGAATGCGGAATCGCTCAGCGGTGTGATCGGTAAAGGCGAGAAAGTGACGATTAAAGAAATGCGGAACCTTAAACTATATGTAGAATCAATTGCTAAAACTTAAAAATAAATATCATGGAGCAACTCCCGGTAGTAACCATTGTCATTGTTCTATTCGTACTGATCATTCTCGTAAATGCGATACGCATATTACGGGAGTATGAACGAGGTGTTATTTTCAGGCTTGGCCGTTTGATCGGTAATGGTGGTGTAAAAGGTCCTGGGTTGATATTGCTTATACCGGTTATTGATAAAATGGTAAAAGTTAGCCTCCGTACGGTAGTATTGGATGTACCTCCGCAGGATGTGATCACCCAGGACAATGTATCCATCAAAGTAAATGCAGTGGTTTATTTTCGCGTCGTTGAACCGCAGAAAGCTATCGTACAGGTCGAAAATTTCTTAGCCGCTACGTCACAGATATCACAAACTACATTGCGCAGCGTATTGGGTCAGTCGGAACTGGATGATATACTTTCGCAACGCGATAAAATTAACCATAAACTACAGCAGATCATTGATACAAATACAGAACCTTGGGGTGTAAAAGTGACAAATGTGGAAGTAAAACAAATTGACCTCCCGCAGGAAATGCAAAGAGCAATGGCAAAGCAAGCGGAAGCAGAAAGGGAAAGAAGGTCCAAAGTTATAGCCGCGGAAGGCGAGTTCCAGGCTTCTCAACGGCTATCTGATGCTGCAAAAATACTGGCCGATCAGCCAAGCGCATTAACATTGCGTTACCTGCAGACGTTAAGAGAAATTGCTACAGAAAATAATTCAACGACAATTTTCCCGGTGCCAATCGATCTGCTGAAACCATTTTTAAACCAGGACAATAAAAAATCAAATTAATGGGCATCATGAAGATGGAATTATTCGCGGACAATTCGTTTGCCAAAAGGAAATAGGGAGATTTCGATCAATTTGAAATGTTGCCGGCCCCAGGGAATGCCAACGATGGTAATGGATAAAAGTAAGCCCATAATAAGATGCACCAATGCCGTATAAAGGCCACCAAAGATCAGCCAGATAATATTACACAAGGTTGAAAGGCAGCCACTATTGTTGCTATCGCTTATCACTTGTTTTCCAAATGGCCATAGTACCAGGTCGGCCAATTTAAAACATTGCAAGCCCCAGGGAATTCCAACAACGGTAAGACACAAAATAATTCCGCCAAAAAAATAACCAAGAGCGGCGAGAAAGCCACCAAAGATCAACCAAACAAGGTTGCCAATTGTATTCATTCAATGAATATAGTAAAGAATGGTATTCAATAAACTGTTTTTAAAACCGGGTAACACCAGCATTGATAAATACAGATGAACTATATCCTTTCAGATATTAAATGCCGGCAATAACTGCCTAACAGCTATCTGTCCCCGCCTGAAATAAATTAGGTTACCTTTGCGTTTTATCACAAAGCAGGGCATCCTGTATCACATTAATACCTTATCAACTTGCGTTTTACTGATTTTAATTTTCATCCGAACCTATTAGAAGGCATCGAAGCGTCCAATTACGAAAATGCTACACCAGTACAAGAACAGGTAATACCTTCCATACTTGCAGGAAAGGACCTGATTGCGTCAGCTCAAACAGGAACCGGCAAAACAGCCGCATTTTTGTTGCCTGTTATTAATCGCCTGCTCACCAACCATGTGGATGGACAGGTAGGTGCGCTGGTCATTGTGCCTACCCGGGAATTGGCTATCCAGATATCACAACACCTCGAGGGGCTTTCTTATTTTACACATATCAGTTCCCTGGCAGTGTATGGAGGTAATGACGCGCAAAATTTTGTGGCTGAGAAAAAAGCTTTGCAGATGGGCGCCGATATCATTATCTGCACACCTGGCCGGATGATCGCCCACCTCAATATGGGTTATGTATCGATGAAAGGGTTACAGTTCCTTATATTGGACGAAGCTGATCGCATGCTCGATATGGGCTTCCAGGATGACCTGGCTAAGATCATCAAGGCATTACCTGCAAAAAGACAAACATTATTATTTTCCGCCACGATGCCGCCAAAGATCCGGCAACTGGCACGCAATATTTTGATAGACCCTGTTGAAGTAAATATTGCTCTTTCAAGACCACCGGAAAAGATCGTACAGAAAGCCTTTGTGGTTTACGAACAGCAGAAGTTAGGTCTTGTAAAATATTTATTGAAAAAGGTTCCATATAAAAGCGCATTGATCTTTTGCAGCCGTAAACAAAATGTAAAACAGCTTGCAAAAACGCTGAAACAAAGTGGTTTTACTATTGAAGAAATGCACAGTGATCTGGAACAGGCGCAAAGGGAAAGTGTAATTGGCGCTTTTACAAGCGGACGCATACCTATCATGGTGGCCACAGATATTCTAAGCCGGGGTATTGATATTGATACCATTGATCTTGTAATTAACTATGATGTACCCCGCGATGGCGAAGACTACGTACACCGCATTGGCCGTACCGCGAGAGCAGAAGCAGATGGTATGGCATTTACATTGGTAGGTGAAAGAGAGCAAAATAGTTTTGCGGCAATAGAATCACTCATTGATAAAGAAGTGGAAAAAGCCCATATTCCACAAGAATTCGGTCCCGTACCTCCTTACAATCCGCGGAAAAAAACAGGCGGCTCCGGTGGCGGCGGCGGTAGAAGGCCACAGCGAACTTTCCATCATCGTAAGTCTGGAAACAAGCGTTAACACCATCGCAGTTAAAGCCTATCAGGAAGCTTTCCCTTTATTGGAAGAGGCGCTTTCAATTATTGCCTTTATTTCTTCTTTATTTTTTTTCATTTTCTTTTGTAGCCTTTCCACTAATTCTTCTTCCTGGCCTGGTTGATAGTCCAGGTCATCATCCGTAAGGTCTACATTGATTTCCTTCAATGTTTCTTTTACTCTTTCCCAGGGCTTTTGCAATTTTAGTTCCATATCTTTTTTCATATTAATAAACAATATCTGCGCCATTTCCTGCAAGCTTTGTAAAGAAGATTCTTTTATCTTTCAGTTTTACAGAAACGATAGGGTATGAAACAAAAGATTTTTGCAACCGGGTTGATAGCGATCGGTGTAGTGCTGGTACAAGCTTGTGCACCTAATCCTTATGCAAAAACAAACAGGGATTATAAGAAACAGGCCAAAGAATATGCAAAGCTGTTAAGAGAATACCCGGTATTAGATTCTGCTGGCCTGCAATTTCGAGCATCATGGGTAGGCACGACAAATTTCAGTATGCGTCGCCCCAATTATGTGGTCATTCATCATACCGCACAAAACAGTTGCGAGCAGACTTTAAAAACATTTACATTACCCCGTGCACAGGTTAGTTCTCATTATGTCATTTGCAAAGATGGAACAGTTCATCATATGCTCAATGATTTGTTGCGTGGCCATCACGCCGGTGTAAGTAAATGGGGCAATGCTACCGATATCAACAGCAGCAGCATTGGTATCGAAATTGATAATAATGGGTTTGAACCGTTCACTGATGAGCAGATCAATAGTTTGTTGATTGTCTTAGACCGCCTGAAAAAAGCATATAATATACCGATAGCCAACTTCATCGGCCATGCGGATATTGCGCCGGGAAGAAAAGTAGATCCTAATAGAAACTTTCCCTGGCAAAAGCTATCTGAACAAGGTTACGGATATTGGTACGATACTACGAATGTACAGGTAGATTCTGCATTTAATGCGATGTATGCATTGCGTATCATTGGTTATGATATTAAAAAAGATACCAATGCCATCCAATCTTTCAAACTTCATTTTGTTCAAAACGATTCCAGCAAAGTCATAACGGATTCTGATAAGAAGATTCTTATGGACCTGGTAAAAAAATATCAGTAACCCGGCACAATCTTCGGCCGTTCTTATTCGTCATTATGAATTAATTTCACAGTAACCACTGATCATCTTCGTGGTGATCAATGATCCAACGATCGTTGCCATCTTATTGACGTAAATTAACTGAATGACAGCAGAACATCAGCGATTGGCGGATAATGCCGGTAAAGCTATTCCACTCGAACAATGGGGACCTTACCTGAGCGAACGGCAGTGGGGAACGGTGCGTGAGGATTACAGCGTGTATGGCGACGCCTGGCATTATTTTCCCTTTGATCATGCACATAGCCGCTCGTACTTGTGGGGCGAAGACGGCCTTGCCGGTATCTCCGATTTTTTTGGAAACCTTTGTTTTTGTATTGCACTCTGGAATGGCAAAGACCCTATTTTAAAGGAACGATTGTTTGGGCTGAGCAACCCGCAGGGCAATCATGGTGAAGATGTAAAAGAATTGTATTACTACCTGGACAATTTGCCTACACATTATTACATGGAATATTTGTATAAATATCCACAGCAAACTTTTCCTTACGATTTACTGAAAGAGGAGAATAAAAAACTTAATAAACAGGACCCTGAATATGAAATATTAGATACCGGCATATTTACCGACAATCAATATTTTGATGTACTGGTTACTTATGCAAAAAAGGATGTCCAGGATATTTTTATAAAAATTGATATTACCAACCGGTATACAAAAGCGGCGGAAATAACTTTGTTGCCCACATTATGGTTTTATAACCGTTGGTTAAGTGGCACCCTGAAAGAAAAACCGTCTATCAGTTTGATAAACAAATCCACGGTAAAAGCGGAGCATGAAAGATTAGGCGAGTATTATTTCTACTTCCAGGAAACAGCTACATGCCTGTTTACCGAGAATGAAACGAATACTGATAAAATAACCGGTGTACCGAATGAATCGATTTTTGTAAAAGATGCGTTTCATGATGCAATTATAAAAGGCCAGGACATGGCAGAACTCTCAGCAAAGAGTGCGGGCACAAAATTTTCTCCCGTTTATAAAATGAAAGTAGCGGCAGGCGCTACAAAAACCGTTTACTGCCGGCTGAGTAATAAGCTGGAGGCCAGCCCGTTTTCAAAAGGTTTCAAAGATATATTTAAGACCCGAAAGCAGGAGGCAGATGAATTCTATGCCGCCATTTTACCAAAGGGGATGAGTAGTGATATGGCACAAATTCAGCGCCAGGCACTGGCGGGTGTGTTATGGAGTAAACAATATTATCACTTTGATGTAGAGCGATGGTTGAGTGTCAGCGACGGCATTACTCCCATTAGCAACAACAGGATGACTGGCCGCAATAACGATTGGAAACACCTGAAGAACCAGGATATCATTATGATGCCGGACAAATGGGAGTATCCCTGGTATGCTGCCTGGGATCTTGCCTTTCAATGTATCTCAATGGCTGTTGTAGATCCAACGTTTGCCAAACACCAGTTGCTGCTGGTAATGCGGGAATGGTATATGAAGCCGGATGGACAACTACCGTCGTACGAATGGAACTTCAGTGATGTAAACCCACCTGTGCAGGCGTGGGCTGCCATGCAGGTTTATAATATCGAAAAAAAACAGACCGGGAAAGGGGATATTGTTTTTTTGAAAAAGGTATTTCAAAAGTTACTGATCAATTTCACCTGGTGGATCAATAGGAAAGACATTAATGGTAACAACATATTCGAAGGCGGGTTCCTCGGCCTTGACAATATCGGTGTTTTTAATCGCAGTTTTCATTTTCCCGGAGAGATGCAACTGGAGCAGGCCGATGGAACCAGTTGGATGGGCACTTACGCCCTGGATATGATGGATATGGCGCTGGAGATCGCTATGTATGATGAATCATTTGAAGACACGGCGACGAAATTTTTTGAACATTTCGTTTTGATTGCTGAGTCACTTAACCAGCATGGATTGTGGAATGAAGAAGACAAATTTTTTTATGATGTATTGTGCGTGGTAGGCGCTGATCCGATTCCTTTGCGCATTCAATCCATCGTAGGTATCACTTCTTTATATGCAGTGTCAACGATCAGTAAAAGAATATTGGATCGTCTCAGCGATTTTAAAAAGCGGATCACCTGGTTTGAAAATTACAGGAAGAAGAATAGTAAGTTCTGGCCCAACGAGGAAAGAAGCATCGACGGAGAGACGCTGTTATCGCTGATTCCTAAGGAACGGTTGATTGATCTGTTAAAGCCTTTGCTGGATGAAAAGGGTTTTTTGTCGGAAGGCGGTATCAGGGCTTTGTCAAAACATCACGAAGAAAATCCTTATTCGGTTACAGTTGACGATATTATTTATAGCATCCGGTATGATCCGGGTGATTCTACTTCGGACATGTTTGGCGGCAATTCCAATTGGCGCGGACCGGTGTGGATGCCGATCAATTTCCTGATCATTCAATCCTTGCGGAAATATGGAGAATTTTATGGTGATGCATTATTAGTGGAATATCCAACCGGCTCAGAAAACAAAATAAATCTTACACAGGTTGCCAACGAATTGACCAAAAGAGTGATCAGTTTATTTGAAAAAGACAAAGACGGCAACCGGCGGTTATATGGAAAATATGGCTGGTTTTACAAACAACCGGGCAACGAGCACCTGCTGACATTCTATGAGTATTTTCATGGCGATACAGGACGGGGGTTGGGCGCCAGTCATCAAACGGGATGGACGGCTTTGGTAGCGGAATTGATCAGTGAATATGGGGAGACACAGAAGGCAATGTTCACGATTCAGGATAAAGAACCCGTGCTTGAGGAAAAAGATAAGTGAGTTGATTTTTTTAAACGATAAACTCGTATTTTCCCTAACTATCCATTCGGATAAAGCAAATGGCCATTCATACCCGGTATGCTAACCCGACAAGCTTGCATTTAAATCGCCGGTTAAAACGTTAATAAATCTTGCAAATGAAGAAAATAGTTTTGCCTTTATTTCTCTTTTCTTTTTTGTATGCCGCAGGACAAACTTTAAACTCAACAGGTAGCGCAACGCCAGGGGCGCTGGATAGTGTTGCTAATGTTTACTACGCAAGCCAGGACAAGACGCTGGCAATATATAATGGCAGAATATTTTATGGTTACCCATCAATACAAGAGCATGCCTTCTATCCGGAAAACGGTTGGCAAACCGGTTCGATATTGTATGACGGAACATGGTACCACAATATTTCCTTAATGTATGATACCCATAAAGAAGAAGTCATCGTTTTTCATCCCAGCAGCGTGTTTATCCGTTTGTACAGTGAACGGGTACAGGAGTTCAATTTTTCCGGAATTTATTTCGTAAGACTTTTAGCAGGTTCCAACAAGATCCTTAAACCTGGATTCTATCAACGGCTGGCGATCGGGGATGTTACTCTTTTTGCAAGGCGTAATAAAAAGATTGACGAAAAGATCGAAGGTTTGGCCATCGAAAGAAAATTTGTAGCCTCTGACCAATTTTTTGCATTAAAGGATGGTAGCTACAAAAGAATAAACAATAAGAAGTCGCTGCTTAACCTGGTCAAAGACCGCAGGCAAAATGTAATGAAGCACCTTCGGCAAAAAGGCTTGCTATACCGGCGGGACAAAGAAAAAACGATTGTAGAAACTGCTGAATTCTATAACCAGTCACGTAAATAGCATGAGAAAAATTTTACTACTTCTTCCCTTTTTTGGATTGCTGTTTAATGGATACGTCAATGGCCAGGAGAAAAACGAGATTTTGATCACTGGAATATTTTCGGATATTGACCTTGTTGAGTTTTTCAAAAAACTGGAATCGCAGACTCCTTATTTTTTTTATTACGATCAGGCGCAACTCGATTCTATCCGCGTCGATGTAACGGCCGATAAAGAGCCGGTTCAAACGTTGCTTCAAAAAGCATTTACAAATACCGGGCTCCTGTTTTCCATTGATGCAGGCAATAAAGTATATATCACAAAAGGGTTAAAGATTGTAACCATATTACCGGATGGTTTTTTTAAAACACCGGGTATTGTTAAATTGCCGGTAAAGGATAGTATCATTGATTATGGAATAGCGCCAGCGAAAAAAGGAAGCGTTACTTCGGAAAGTAAGTTGTACGAAATAGGTACTAAGACAAATATATTAAAGGGCGATGCTATTGTTACAGGCACCATCCGCAATGCAACAACTGGTGAGCCGCTTATTAATACTTCTGTATTTATAAATAACAATTATTCCACGGTAACCGATGCTTATGGCCGTTATTCCCTCAGTATGCCGGCAGGCAAGCATACTTTAAATATTTTAGGTATCGGCATGAAGGATACAAAGCTTCAATTGGCAGTGTATTCGGATGGTAAACTCGATATTGATATCCGCGAACAGGTAACCACGCTGAAAGAAGTAATTGTATCATCCAGGAAGCTGATCAATATTAACCGTGTGCAAATGGGAGTCGAAAGGTTAAGCATCGATAACATCAGGAAAATACCATCGGTATTCGGTGAAGCGGATGTATTGCGGGTGATAACAAGCCTGCCGGGAGTAAAAACGGTAGGCGAAGCAAGTACCGGGTTTAATGTAAGAGGCGGATCTGCGGACCAAAATCTTATTCTCCTAAACGATGCTACTATTTTTAACCCCTCGCATTTTTTTGGAATGTTTTCATCGTTCAACCCAGAAGTAATAAAAGATGTGGAACTGTATAAGAGCAGCATACCTGCACGTTTCGGCGGCCGCCTGGCCTCGGTGCTGGATATTAATAGCCGGGAGGGAAATAAAAAAAAGATCACCGGCTCTGCAGGTATCGGCGTTATAACCAGCCGGCTTCACCTGGAGGGTCCGATAGTAAAAGATAAGACATCTTTTATTTTTGGTGGACGCACAACCTATGCCAATTGGTTGATGAACCTGTTACCAGCTGAATATGAGAACAGCAAAGCGTCGTTCAATGATGTAAATTTCGGTATTAGTCACCGCATCGACAGCAGCAACAACATTTATTTTTCCGGCTATTTAAGCAACGACCGTTTCGCATTGAATAGCGACACCTTTTATGCCTATAGTAATCGAAATGCTACTATAAAATGGACCCGCAATTTTAGTAACAGGCTGAGCGCTGCACTTGTCGCTGGATTTGATCAGTACAAGTACAAAGTTTACCGTGAACAGGATAAAGAGACGGCGTTCAATCTCCAATTTGGCATTACTCAATTGCACGCAAAAACAGATTTCGTTTATTATCTCAATCAAAAACATTCATTCGATTTCGGCGCCAGCAGCATCCGGTATGAATTGGACCCCGGATCTTATACGCCGTTTGACGGTAATTCCATCATCGTACCGGATGTGGTCGAAAAAGAGCAGGCGCTGGAAAGCGGTATCTACATTACGCATCGTTTTAGTCCCAACAATAAACTTTCTTTTAATTCAGGCATCCGTTATTCTCTCTTCAATTATCTTGGACCTCAGTCCGTAAATTCATATGCTCCTGGATTACCCGTTACGGCAGCCAATGTAACTGGCACGAGTCAATTCTCAAAAGGTAAGTTTATCGAAAATTATTATGGCCCCGAGTTTCGATTTTCAGTACGATACGCTGTTACCAGCGACTTTTCAATTAAAACATCCTACAATTCACAGAGACAGTGTATACACATGTTGTCGAACACGACGGCTATAGCTCCTACAGATATATGGAAACTAAGCGATCCCAATATAAAGCCACAGCAAGGCGACCAGGTTTCGCTGGGTTTTTATAAAAATTTTAAATCCAACACCATCGAAACATCCGTTGAAGTATACTATAAACGCATACGCGATTATCTCGATTATAAGCCAGGCGCTAAATTGTTGTTGAATCATACGATAGAAACAGACGTTATCAATACAAAAGGGAAGGCGTATGGTGTGGAATTGCTTGTAAAAAAACCAGGTGGAAAGCTTAACGGATGGATCAGTTACACGTATTCACGTATTTTACTTAAAACCAATTCGCCCGATCCTGACATGCAGGTAAACAGGGGCGAATTTTATCCCGCTAATTACGATAAACCGCATGATGTGACATTGGCTGGCAACTTCCGCGTCAACCATCGCTTTAGTATATCGCTGAATTCTACTTACAGTACTGGTCGCCCTATTACATTACCAATCGGCAGGTATTTTTATGCAGGATCTGAACGTGTACTTTATTCAGATAGAAATGCACACCGCATACCGGACTATATCCGTTCAGATTTTTCGCTCAACATCGACGGCAATCATAAGGTCAACCAGAAGACACACAATTCATGGACAATTGGATTATATAACATCTTAGGGCGAAGGAATCCTTATTCTGTTTATTTTATTTCGCAAAACGGGATTGTGAACGGGTATAAGCTTTCCATTTTTGGAAGTGTACTTCCTTTTGTAAACTTTAATATTCGGTTTTGATATGAAAAGGTTAAACGTTTTAATAGGTTGTATGGTAATCGTTGCAGGATTCGCCTGTAGAGATCCGTACAATCCGGGAATTATTTCTTCTTCTGATTTTCACCTTGTAGTAGAAGGAGTGTTGAACGCCGCACCCGGCCCCACAGCTATACGGGTTAGCCGTACTTATAAACTGGATGATAGTGCCACACTTCGTGGGGAACTTAATGCGCAAGTATTGGTAGAAGGCAAGGATAATTCAACCCGGCAGTTAGCGATGACAGGAGATGGAATTTATACCTCACCTAATCTAAACCTGGTATTAAATCAAGATTATCGTCTCAGGATAGTAACAGCTAATGGAAAGGAATACCTGTCCGAATATGTAATGGCAAAGGTGACGCCACCCATCGATAGTTTAGGCTTTAGCCAGGACCAAAACGGTGTGCGAGTGTATGTCAACACGCATGATGATTCTAATAATACGCGATATTATCGTTGGGATTATGATGAGACCTGGGAGATAAGGACATTTTATTATTCGGTGTATAAATATATCAACCAGGTGGTAGAAACCCGGGGTCCTGCGGATGATGTTTCCATTTGCTGGAAATATGATCATTCAACGAATATTGTATTGGGGTCAACGGCAAGCCTTCAATCCGATATTGTTTACCGGGCACCGATTACCTTCATAGTGAATGGGAATGAAAAGCTAGCAGTCAGGTATAGCATCTTACTGCGACAATATGCTTTGGATAAACAAGGGTATGAATTTTATGAAATGATGCGGAAAAATACGGAGGCGATCGGCACTGTTTTCGACCCTCAGCCGACAGAAATAAAAGGTAACATTCGTTGTACCACCGACCCTGGAGAAATCGTGATCGGGTATGTCTCTGCAGCTGTTGTAGAAGAAAAAAGATTCTTTATTTCCAGTTCCCAACTTGACCGATGGAGATTTTCCCAGGATTGCCCGGAAGTAATGGTTGCAAATCATCCTGACAGTATCGCCGAAGCATACGCAGGCGGGGGTTCAATTTATAATGCGCTCTTTTCTCCAATGACCGGTCGCATTACCCATTATCTTGCGTCCACTAAACCGTGCGTAGAGTGCCCCTCAAGAGGTGGTTCATTAATACGACCGTCGTATTGGTAAAAGTTGAATCCACGACTTTTTATATTTATAAATGTATTTATGATAACCTGCAAGCTTGGCCTTTCAAATCTTTTCTTAACGCTGCTTTTCACGATGCTGACTACGCTTGTCTTGTCCCAGGATGAAGGATTCGCCAATGTAGCGAATCGGTTTCAAAAATTTAGTTCGTTATCGGCCCAGGAAAAAATTTACCTGCATACTGATAAGAATTTCTATATCGCCGGTGAGATTATTTGGTTTAAACTTTATTGCGTTGACGAGGTAACGCTTCGCCCATCAAATCTCAGCAAAGTAGGCTACGTAGAAGTAGTAGACAGATCAAATAAACCGGTGTTGCAGGCTAAGATAGAACTAACAGAGAAAGGTGGATCCGGCTCTTTTTATTTGCCTCTTTCGCTCAAGTCAGATAATTATACGCTGAGAGCTTATACTAACTGGATGAAGAATGCAGGTGCATTTTCTTTTTTTAAAAAAATGATAGGTGTAACGAACACCATCAAACCAACGGAAGAAAATTTTTCAACGGATTCAGCCGGCGTATGGGTTAACTTCTTCCCCGAAGGCGGCAACCTGGTTCAAGGCCTTGAAACAAGGGTGGCTTTCAACTTCATTGGCCCCGATGGAAAAGGTGTTGATGGCCGGGGCCTCTTAACAGATGATAACGGTGATACTGTGCAACATTTTTCACCTGCTAAATTTGGGATCGGAGTTTTTCAATTTAAACCATTGGTCGATCGTGTTTATAAGGCGACGATTTTATTACCCGGAGGTAAGTCGTTTACCAAACCATTGCCTACTGTCTATGAACATGGATTTGTAATGACTGTAACAGATAACGTGGACGGCCGTATTAGAGTACGGGTACAGGCCAAAGGTAAAGTGCCGGGACAACAGGGAGAAAAAGTTCTTTTATTAGTGCATACGCGGCAAAAATTTAAGGTCACACTGGAAGGTTATGTTAATTACGAGAATGACCTGGTTTTATACGTTCAAAGAGCGCAGCTGGAACCGGGGATCAGTCATTTTACATTATTCAATCAGGATCA
>WUUC01085621.1_pt1 | contig 23857 bp, 16 predicted proteins | sample 6278441 | NCBI WGS metagenome assembly WUUC01 (sample SAMN13675441, study PRJNA597444) | soil metagenome | isolation source: soil | place: USA: Washington | collected 2017-10 | reverse complement strand
CTTCGGTGGTCATGCCTTCTTCGAGCAGCGCGTCGTAGACGCGCTTCACCTTCGCGCGGCTACCGATGAGGCCAACGTAGCGCAGCCCGCGCGGCGCGAGCGCTCGCAGCGCGTCCAGGTCGTGCCGATGCCCGCGGGTGACGATGACGGCGTACGCCGTCGCCGGCAGTTCATTGGCCGCGAGCCACGAAGGGATATCGTCCACCACGGTTCGGACGCCGTGCGGGAAGCGATCGGCGCTCGCGAACTTCTCGCGGTCGTCGATGACGTTCACGCGGAAGCCCGTTTCGTGCGCCATGCGGGCGAGGAAATACCCAACGTGGCCCGCACCGAACACGTACACCTCGGGCGCCGGCTCCACCGGTTCGATGAACACGTCCATCTGCCCGCCGCAGATGAGGCCGGACTCCTCGGCGAAGTCGTCGGTCAACTCGTACCTGACGTTCTGAGCCTTGCGCGCCTTGATGGCTTCGCGCGCCTTCCAGAATGCGTCGTTCTCGTAACACCCGCCGCCGATGGTGCCGACCGTGCGACCATCGGAGTACACCAGCATCTTGGCGCCAACGCGCTGTGGCGTGGAGCCGGTGGATGCGGTGATCGTGACGAGCGCCACTTCTTCGCCGCGTTGCAGCGCCTCTGCGAGGGCGGCGAAGACTTCCTGGTTCATGGGGGAGATTATAGGTCGTCAGTTCGGGCGCTACCACAGGCCTACCACCTGTGTAGGTCGCAGATTTCGAGCGGTTCCGTGCCCGCGAGGAATGCCTCGTTGTAAATCCTGGGGCAGCCGGGCTGGGCCAGCTTGCCGGTGTCTCGATCGATTTCCACGAACGAGACGCCATCGGGCGCCTTGAATGGCACGCTCTGGTGGCCGGCGAGCGCGTTTTTCATGAACTCGGTCCAGATCGGCAACGCAGCCTGGGTGCCGCTCAGCCCAAGCGGATTGTTGTCATCGAAGCCGACCCACACGACGGTCAGCAGTTCGGGGGTGAAGCCGACGAACCATGCGTCGCGCAGGTCGTTGGTCGTGCCTGACTTGCCGGCCGCATCGAGCGCGAAGCCGTTGCCGCGCGCGCTTGCGCCGGTGCCTTCGTTCAGCACGCTGCGCATCATGTGCGTCACCAGGAACGTCGTCTCGGGACGCGCGATCGGGCGGACCGGCGCTGTTTTGGGTTTGAGATCCTTGTCGTCGGTCGCGATGCGGCTGATCGTGCGGAGTGGCCGGACCGCGCCGTCGTTGGTGAAGAGCGTATAGGCCTGCGCCACCTCGTACGGCGTCAACTCGAAGACGCCGAGCGTGATCGACGGGTACCCCTGTGGCGGGGTGCCGATCCCGACCTTGCGCCAGAGCGCCGCGACGCGATCGAATCCGGCCGCCTCGCCGACGTGAATGGTGCCGAGATTGCGCGACAAGGCCAACGCCCGCCGCCACGTGATCTCGCCGTCGTATTCGTGGTCGTAGTTGCCGGGCTCCCAGCTCTGGTCGTCGAACGTGAACGTCTGTGGCTCGTCGGTCGTGAGCGAAGCAGGCGTGAGATCGGAGCGCGATTCTTCCGCCGCGCGCTCGAAAGCCGCGAGGAAGACAAACGGCTTGAATGTCGATCCCGGCTGGCGCCGCGCCACGACCGCACGGTTGTACTGGGATTGGTTGTACGACCGGCCGCCAATCATCGCGAGCACCTCGCCGGTGCGCGGGTCAACCGCGATCAGGGCTGCCTGCGCCGCCTGCGGCCGGCGCCGCCGCTTTGACAGCAACTGATCGACGCGCGCGAGACCGTTGCGCACCGCGTCGATGGCGATGCGCTGCAGGTTGATGTCCAGCGTCGTGTAGACATCGACGGAACCCTCCTGCGACGTCACGCCGGGGAAATCTTCGGCGAGACGCTGGCCGACCAGATCGACGAAGTAGGGCGCTTCGTTGTCCACCGCGCGCGCCATCACCTGTAGCGGCTCGCGCGTGGCACGCTCCGCCGCCTCTGCCGAAATGTAGCCTTCGTTGGCCATCGCGCGGAGCACCACGTTCCGGCGATCGATCGCGCGTTGCGGCCGACCGAAAGGCGAATGGATGCCGGGCGACTGGATGACGCCGGCAATGAGCGCCGCTTCGCTGACGCTCAGGTTCGACACGTCCTTGCCAAAGACCAAGCGCGATGCTTCCGCGACTCCGTGAATCGCAAACGAGCCACGTTGGCCGAGGTACACCTCGTTCAGATACAGCTCGAGGATCTCGTCCTTCGTCGCCTTCTGCTCGAGGATCAGCGACATAAACCACTCGAGCACCTTCCGGCGCACCGAGCGCCGGCGCGTGGCCTGTTCGACGGCCATCTCGTCGGTGAGGAAGAAGTTGCGCGCGAGTTGCTGGGTGATCGTGCTGCCACCCACGACGTACGGCTTGTCGCCGAAGATGTTCGTCAGCACAGCGCCGATCGTGGTGATTGGATTCACGCCGGGGTGCGAGTAGAACCGTTGGTCCTCGGTCGCAATCACCGCGTGCTGCATCCGCTTCGGGATCTTCTCGAGCGGAACGCGGCGCCGCTTCTCGCGCCCGCCAGTCATTAGTGCCGTGAGCAGGGGAGCGTCCAACTGGAGCGCGTCGGCTGGGCCGCGGTTCACGACCTCGAGGAACTTGATCCCGGTGGCGACAGGAGCGGGTCCTTTCGCGCCGCGCTGCACGAGCCCGGGTGCATTGAACTCGACACGCACGACTTTGCCTTGCAGGTCTCCCGAGCGCGGGGTGAGGGCAATCGCATTGCGGCCGATCGCAAACTCGCCCGGCTGCTCGACGCGCGCGCGATGCGTGTACCCGAGGTCGTTCAGCCGCGCGATCAACTCGAGCTCGGTGACATTTTGCCCGCGCCTCAACTCGACCGGGCGCGCGAAGACGCGCGGCAGTGTGCGCTCGCGTTCGCCATGCAGGCGGGCGTCGATCAGGCGCGAGAACGAAATGAAGTAATAGGTGAGGACGGCCGCGGAGATGACGACGAACGCGCCGAGGGCGTACAGGAGATAGCGAACCCAGCGGCGTTCGATCTTGACCAGCAGGCGGCGTTTGCGCGTGGAGCTCAGACGGTGATCACCCAATGCGTTCCCATGTCGAGCGTCAGCTCGTCTCCCAGACGGTCGACGAGCGCCGGACCGTACTTGTTCAGGAAGTAGACGAACCCGACCGCACGCTCCTGGGGGTGACCGTCCGGAAAGGCCTGCGCCCGCGCGTGCTCGAACTGGCGCCGCAGCGTCTCGTCCTTGCGCTTCGCAGCCTGGATGATCTTGTTGTGCAGTTTCTTCAGATCGTCCTGCATGCGGCCGAGCGTCGAGCGCGTCGCGCCTTCCAGCGTCGCGTCGATCTGCGGCACCGCCTGCGCGAGCGCCTCCATCCGTTCCGCGATCACGCGCACCGCTTCCTCGAGGGAACCCTCGACGGACGCGGGCAATTGCGCCTCCAGCAACTGGTTGAGGGCCGCTTCGTCCTGCGCCCGCAGCGCTTCGAGCGGCAGGTCGTGACGCGTGAGGAACCGCATGGTGTTGGAGTCGACGAGGGTAGCCGTGGCACGCTGCTGGAACAGAGGCATCGGAATCCCGAACGCGGCGTAGACGCCGCGGAGCTGGCCAAGGTAGGCCAGCTCGCTCGGACCGGCGACGTAACAGACGGTTGGGAACAGCGTGTCCTGCACGAGCGGCCGCAGCAGCACGTTCGGGCTGAATTCCTGCGGCGACCGGCGCACGCACTCGATCAGCGATTCACGGGAGAAGGTCTGGTCGCCAATCGCGAACTGTCCGTCCTGAGCGCGGACAGGTTCTCGACCGCCGTCGAGGTGGAACAGGGCCGGCTGCCCTTCGTGCGGTGTCACCTGCGCGTGATACCCGCGTGCCGCGAGCGCAGATCCGGCCTGACGCGCCGCCGCCGACGTGCGACCGGCATGTTCAATTTCCTGTGCGAACACGCCGGCCACGAGTGGCTTCGCGGCAGGATCCGAGGAGTCGTACACCACCAGACCTTTGGGTCCCAGGATCGACTCGAGCCAGGTGCCGAATGCGTCGGCCACTCCCGCACCCGGTGTGTAGGCGCGCTGAATCTGCTCCAGGAGCTCCCGTGTGAACTCCGTTGCCGGCAGCGCCGCTCCGAGGTCCGCCACCGCGCTCCGAGTTGACTCCTCGAGCCGTATGCGCGCGACGGCCCGCTCGTTCGCTCCTTCCGGATCGGACAGCGCAACTGTCACGAGGTTGAGTTCGGCATCGAGGAGTCCGCACGCCTTCACCTCATCCCAATCGTGATCTTCGGCATCAATCCAGAAGACCGGGACAGCCGGCACTCGATGCATGTCCCGGACGCGTTCGGCGAGTCGTATGGCGGTAATCGCTTTCAGTAGCGTGAACAGCGGCCCGCCAAAGACACCTGCCTGCTGCCCCGTCACGACGGCGACCGTACGCGGGTCCCGTAGCCGAGCGGCCCCGGCAAGCGATTCAGCCGGAGCGCCACGCCGCTGCTGCTGCGCGGCAATCAGGTCGGCCACCGCATCGCGCTCTCGCGCGAACTGTTGAGTTCGCCCGATTGCCGCCGCCCATGCGGCCGGGTCGGCCGGGTTCCCTGCGTAGAAGTCCGCGACGCGCGCGAAGTCGAAGGCGTAGTCCGCCGCGAGTCGGTTGATCCAGGGGAAGCGGCGTACATCGACAGGGAGGCGCGCTGAGGTGGCTGTCGAAGCAGGCTGGGAGAACACCGGTCGCTACTCTCTCAGACGGTTGCGCGCACTGTCAAGGCGCGGCCGATCATCGATCCGAGCTCCGCGATAACCGCGTAACGCATTGGAGGCGCAGGAAGTTACGTGTTACGATCTGCATCTAGCCAACGGCCTTTCCCCTGCACAACCTCAAGCGCGAAGGAGTTCTGCCCCTGACATCGGAAGGCTCACTGTTCGACGCGCACCCGCAGATGTTTGGTTCCTACCGGGTGATGGACGAGATTGGCGCCGGACGCTTCGGACCCGTTTACCGTGCCGAGGATCTGAGCCACACCCGTGCCAGACAGATAAGGAAGATAAACGAGGGGGACGTGGCCATAAAGGTATTCGACCAAGGTTTGTCGGCCGAGCAGGCCGAACTGCTGGCGCGGGCGCTCACTCGCCTGTGCGACGCTCCGCTCGACCACCCCTCCATCGTCGGTCGTATTGGCGCGGGACTGAACGGCCATACGGCTTGGCTTGCGGAGCCCTACGTGGAGGCCACTCCACTGGATGTCGTGCTGAGCCGGCAGGGACGGTTGCCGTTCGCGGACGTGGTGCTCCGGATCACGCAAGTGGCCGGGGCGCTCGACTTTGCCGCCGCGACCGGGGTGTACCATGGCGCTCTCCATCCGCGTGAAATTCTCTTTGCCGCCGATAGAGCACTCGTCGCGGGACTTGGCGTCGTCCAGGCGCTCGCCGCCGCGAACCTCGACGTGCCGGTGAACGGACCTACCGTCTCGCCGCAGCGTGCGGCCAACGCGCCGGTTACGCGTGCCGACGACATTTATTCGCTTGCGGCGATCACGTTCGAAGCGTTGTACGGCCGGCCGATTGACGATCGTTCCCGGACCGCATCACTGGCAACCCCGTTACGCGGCGTTGACGACCTGCGGTTGCGGGAGGTGTTGCACCGCGCGCTTGCCACCGATCCGGCTGAACGGCCGCAAACGGCCTTGGAGTTCGCCAAGGCACTGCAGGAGTGCATGGTCGCTCCGGATTCGCTCGTGACCGAGTCACCCGTGGATCACGACGCCGACTCGGCGCTCATTGCGGCCGCGCCGCTTCTTGTCACGGCGGAAGATTTGCCGCTGCGCACACCAATCGCGCCATCGGCACCCGCACCGGACTTCGAATCGGCATTCGCATCACAATCGCGAACCCCAAGCCAGAATCCGAATCACAATGTGCTGATGCTGAACCCCGATTCCAGTGCGAACGCCAGCTCGGAACGCCCGGTCTGGTTTCCGATGGCGGCGATGTTGGCGGTAGGGCTGCTGATGGGTTTTGTCGCCGGCTTCGTCGTGGGCCAGCGGGACTTCACGCCCGCGCCGCGCACCGCCGAACGCGCCGTGCCGCGCGCACAGCGTGAGGCAGCGGACGAACCGCTGCCGACGCCGACCGTCGGCCAGGATTTCAGTGAGTCGGCAGTGGGTGGCGGTACATCGGACAGCGGCGGTGATGCGTCAGAACCAGAGGGCCGGGCGGAGGTAGGCAGCAGGCAACCACTCGTGCCGACCGAATCACGTTCTGCCGCCGATACCGAACGTCGGGCGCCGAGCATGGTCGCCGCTGGTCCCGCGAGCATGGAAGTGGTCTCGCGTCCGTCCGGGGCGCAGGTCTTCATTGACGGACGGGTGGTCGGCCGGACACCGCTTGTCGTGTCCGAAGTGACCCCCGGAGATCACGTGGTGCGCATTGCGTTGCCCGGGCATCAGCGCTGGACGACGACGGTGAACGTGGGCGCCGGATCGCGCGCACGCGTCGCGGCGTCCTTGGAACGATGACGTAATCACAAATCACAAATCACGAATCACGAATCTCGAATCGATGAACGCAGTTCTAGCGCTTGAAGACGGTACCTGGTACCGCGGCGTGGCCGCGGGCGCGCAAGGCGAAGCGCGCGGCGAGGTCGTGTTCAACACGAGCATGAGCGGCTACCAGGAGATCCTCACCGATCCTTCCTATGCCGGGCAGATCGTGACGATGACGGCGCCGTTGATTGGGAACTATGGCGTGGCGCCCGGCGACACCGAATCGCAGGGGCCGAAAGTGGCCGGCTTCATCATGCGCGAGGCGTCGCCCATTCCCAGCAACTTCCGCGCGAACAGCTCGCTGCACGATTATCTCGTGCGCCACAACATCGTCGCCATCGCCGACATCGATACGCGCGCGCTCACGCGCGTCCTGCGCTCCGCGGGTGTGATGCGCGGCGTCATCGCAACCGGCCAGGTGGACCCGCAGGAGCTCGTGGAGAAGGCGCGGGCGATCCCTCAGATGGAGGGGTCGGATCTCGTACGCGAGGTCACCTGCGCGTCGCCATTCGAGTGGCGGGATCACGCGGCGCAGTTCGGCCAGATGGACCACGAGGAATTCGGGAAGCCGCCCGAGCGCTGCGCGTCGAGGCCGATGCGGATCGCGGCGTACGACTTTGGCATCAAGTACAACATCCTGCGGCGGCTCAGTGCGTACGGGTGCGACGTCAAAGTGTTTCCCGCGACCGCGCCGGCGAGCGATCTGCTGGCCATCAATCCGGACGGGGTATTTCTGAGCAACGGGCCCGGTGACCCGGCCGCGCTCGGGTACGCGATCGACAACGTAAAAGAGCTGCTGAAGGCCGACGTGCCGGTGTTCGGCATCTGCCTCGGTCACCAGATCCTCGGGCTGGCGTACGGGGCGAACACCTACAAGTTGAAGTTCGGACATCGCGGCGCCAACCATCCGGTCAAGGAGCTGCACTCGGGCAAGGTGGAGATCACGTCGCAGAACCACGGCTTCGCCGTCGATCCCGCGACGCTGCCGTCCGACGTGCAGCCGACACACGTGAACCTCTATGACGGGACGCTCGAAGGGTTCCGCCACGTCACGAAGCCGGTGTTCTCGGTGCAGTATCATCCCGAAGCGTCGCCTGGGCCGCACGATGCCGACTACCTGTTCTGCCAGTTCCTGGATGAAATTGAGAAGCGGTGAGACGGGATGCGGAGACGCGGAGCACGGAGAAAGACTTCAGAAAAAACCTCCGCGTCTACGTGCCTCCGTGTCCCGTGCCAGCGTGAGCCGTTCGAGAGATGCCAAGACGTAACGATCTGAAGCGAGTCCTCGTGATTGGGAGCGGCCCGATCGTGATCGGCCAGGCGGCGGAGTTCGACTACTCGGGAACGCAGGCGTGCAAGGCGCTGCGCGCCGAGGGACTCGAGGTGGTGCTGGTCAACAGCAACCCGGCCACGATCATGACGGATCCGGAGCTGGCCGATGCGACGTATGTCGAGCCGCTCACGCCGGAGCTCGTCGAGCAGATCATCGTCAAGGAAAGGCCGGACGCGATCCTGCCGACGGTTGGCGGCCAGACCGCGCTGAACCTTGCCGTCGCGCTCGCTGAGCAGGGCATCCTCCAGAAACATGGCGTCAAGCTGATTGGGGCATCGATCGAGGCGATCCAGGTGGCGGAGGATCGTCTCAAGTTCCGCGATGCCATGCGCGAGATCGGGGTAGCGGTGCCGCAAAGCGGCGTCGCCACCACCATGGAGCAGGCGCTCGCGCTGGTGGACGACGTTGGTTTTCCCGCCATCATCCGCCCATCGTTCACGCTTGGAGGTGTGGGCGGCGGCATCGCCTACAACATCGAGGAGTTCCGCGAGGTCGCCGGCCGCGGGCTCGACCTCAGCCCCGTACACCAGATCCTCGTCGAGGAATCTGTGATTGGCTGGAAAGAGTTCGAGCTCGAAGTGATGCGCGACGTGGCCGACAATTTCGTCGTCATCTGCTCGATCGAGAACATCGACCCGATGGGCGTGCACACCGGCGACAGCGTCACGGTGGCGCCCGCGCTGACGCTGACCGACAAGGAGTACCAGCGGATGCGCGACATGGGCCGCCGCATCATCCGACGGGTCGGAGTGGAAACGGGCGGCTCGAACATCCAGTTCGCGATCAACCCTCGCGACGGCCGGATCGTCGCCATTGAAATGAACCCGCGCGTGTCGCGCTCCTCGGCGCTGGCATCGAAGGCAACCGGATTCCCGATTGCGAAGATTGCCGCGAAGCTCGCGCTTGGCTATCACCTCGACGAAATTCCGAACGACATTACGCGGCTGACTCCAGCATCGTTCGAACCGACGATTGATTACATCGTCGTGAAGTTCCCGCGATGGAACTTCGAAAAGTTCCCGCTCGCGGATCGCACGTTGACGACCCAGATGAAATCGGTGGGCGAGGCGATGGCCATCGGCCGGACCTTCAAGGAAGCGTTCCTGAAAGCCGTGCGCTCGCTCGAGCTCGGCAAGTTTGGGAGCCTCTTTCCAGAAGCTCCGACCGATGTCGCGGATCAGGACGAGGACGAGTCCGCATTGCGCAAGCGCCTGGTCGTGCCAAACGATCGGCGCATGTGGGCAATCTTCCGGGCCCTCGGCCGCGGATGGACGGTCGATCACCTGCACGAGCTCACGAACATCGATCCGTGGTTCCTGCAGCAATTCGCCGACATCGTCGAGCTGCGCAATATGGCATCGCTCCTCGAGTTGAGGGAAATGTCGCCGGACCTGCTCCGCGCGATGAAGCGCACGGGTTTCAGCGATGGTGACATCGCCGCGGTGTTTGGCGTGGATCCCTCGGACGTGCGGCAGCGACGGCTGGAACAGGGACTCGTGCCCGCGTACAAGCGCATCGACACGTGCGCGGCGGAGTTCGAGTCGTTTACCCCGTACATGTACGGGACGTTCGAACAGGTGTGCGAGGCTGATCCGACACCGAAAAAAAAGGTGATCATCCTCGGCAGCGGCCCGAACCGCATTGGCCAGGGTATCGAGTTCGACTATTGCTGCGTGCATGCGGTCTTCGGCTTCCGCGAGGAAGGGTTCGAGACCGTGATGGTGAACTGCAACCCGGAGACCGTGTCAACGGATTACGACACGGCGGATCGGTTGTATTTCGAGCCGCTGACGTTCGAGGACGTGATGGACATCATCAGCCGCGAGCGCAGCGCCGGAGGCGATGTCTCCTGCGTCGTGCAGTTCGGCGGCCAGACGCCGCTGAAGCTCGCGCTTGGCCTGCAGGAGGCCGGCGTCACCATCCTCGGCACGTCGCCCGATTCGATTGACCTGGCCGAGGATCGCGAGCGTTTCTCGCAACTGCTGTGGGATCTCGGTATTCCACAGCCGTCGAGCGGCACCGCGGTTTCCCGTGAGCAGGCGCGCGATGTCGCGGAGAAGATCGGCTATCCCGTTGTGGTTCGGCCGTCGTACGTGCTGGGCGGCCGCGGCATGGCCATCGTGTTCGACTCCGGTGCGCTTGATCGCTACATGACAGGCGCGGTGGATGTGTCGCACGACCGGCCGGTGCTGATCGATCGATTCCTCGAGGATGCGTTCGAGTTCGACGTCGATGCCGTGGCCGACCAGGCCGGCGCGGTCGTGATCGGCGGGATCATGGAGCACATCGAGCAGGCCGGCATCCATTCGGGCGATAGCTCGTGCGTCGTGCCATCCTTCATGGTGGCCGAGCGCCATCTCGGCACGATCCGCGACTACACCCGCCGCATCGCCCGCGCGCTGAAGGTGGTCGGCCTGATGAACATCCAGTACGCCATCAAGGACGACACGGTGTACGTGCTGGAAGTGAACCCGCGATCGTCGCGCACGGTGCCGTACATCGCGAAGGCCACTGGCGTGCCGCTGGCGAAAACCGCCGCGCGCGTGATGGCCGGGCGAACGCTGGCCGACCTCGGGCTGGTAGACGACCTCACGGCAGCCGGCGTGTTCGTCAAGAGCCCGGTGTTTCCGTTCGTACGGTTCCCCGGCGTCGATACGATTCTCGGCCCGGAGATGAAGAGCACCGGCGAAGTGATGGGCGGGGCCGATACGTTTGGCGCCGCGTTCGTCAAGGCGATGATGGGCGCAGGGCAGAAGCTGCCGGAACATGGCACCGTGTTCATCAGCGTGAACAACAGCGACAAGCCGACGGTACTTCCCATCGCGCGCGAGCTCGAGCAGCTTGGTTTCAAGCTCACCGCGACGCGTGGCACGGCGGCGTTCCTGCGCGCGCACGGCATCACCGTGGACGTTATCTACAAGGTCAACGAGGGACGGCCGAACGTGGCGGATCATCTCGTCAACCGCAAGATCGACCTCGTGATCAACACCCCACTTGGCCGCGAGTCGTTCTTCGACGACAGGGCCGTCCGCCGCGCGGCGACGATGGCGCAGGTGCCGTGCATCACGACGTTGACCGGCGCTTCGGCGTCGGTGAGTGCCATCAAGGCGTTGCGGACCGAGGGATTGACGGTAAGATCGCTGCAGGACTACTACGCGGGGATAGAGACCGGCGCGTAGCCACATGCAATCCTTGCCATGACGCCGCGATCTCGTCAGTGTCCCTTGGTGATCGTTGTGTCCTTTGTGGCTTCGGTCCTCGTTGTGGCGACCGTCGTGGCCCAGCGCCCGATGTTCAAGGCGGGCATCGAAACCGTTCATGTCACGGTAACCGTCACCGACGCTAACGGCCGCCTCATTACCGACCTCACCAAAGACAACTTCGAAGTCTTCGAAGACGGCCAGCCGGTCGTCGTTACGCAGTTCAGCGACAAGCGGGTGCCGGTGAGCCTCGGGCTGCTGCTGGATATCAGCGACAGCATGCTGGGCCAGCCAATCGAGGATGCGCGTGGCGCGCTCGATCGCTTTGTCGGCGATCTCCTCGAGACAGGTGATGAAGCGTTTGTCGCGTCGTTCAATCACTCACCCCGGATCGTGTCGATGTGGACTCAGCCGCCAGCGGCCCTGCGTGGCGCGCTCGACGAGGTGAAGCCGACCGGCGGAACAGCGATTTACGACGCGCTCGTCGCCACGGCATCGCTGTTCAACAGGCGCCTGCACACACGTGCCGCGCTGATTGTCATTTCCGACGGGGCGGATACGGCCAGCGACTACACGCTCATTGGCGCTCGCGACGTTCTTCGCCGGACCGACCCATTCATCTATGCGGTAGCCATCGATTCGGGGGACAAGCGTCGAGTCAGCACGCGCGTCAACCCCGACGCACTTCGCGAGATCACGGGTCCGAGCGGCGGCTACACCGAGGTGATCCACTCGACCGCGGATCTTGCGCCGGCCACCGAGCGCATCGCCAACGAGCTCAATCGGCAGTACACGCTCGGGTACACGCCGAACAAGCCGCCCGACGGCAAGTGGCGGTCCATCCGTGTACGCATCAAGGAGCACGAATATTACGCGCGCGCGCGACGTGGCTATTTCGCCGTACCTCGGTCCCCGAATTCCTGAGAATTTCTCCCAACTGGTCCCGGTAAAGTCGTTGATGGCGGAGCTGTAACCGGCGGCCTCCCATTCGCACGGGCGTTCGCGTGCCTTCGGTTGCGCTCGTGCCCGCGTGCGCGTTGATCGCCGGCGTCGCCGCCGGCATTCTCGTTGCGCAGTATCTGTCGTATCTCGCAATAGCGTTGGTGTTCCTATGGGGCGCGTCAGCCGCCGCATGGTGGGCGAAGAGAAGCGTCGCGACGCTCGTGTGTACGACGTTCGGTTTCCTCGTCGGCGGTGTCGCGCTCGGAACGAGCACCGCGGCGGCGGCACTGTCCCCCGCCATTCGAACGCTGCTCGATCGCGAGATTGGTGGTTTCGCGCTGACGAGTGTTGGCCCGCCCGGGCCTCACGAGCCGTTCACGATTCAGGCACGTCTGGAGGAAGACGCCCTTCCCGGTGCGCGCGCGTTTGCACAACCGGTGAGCGGACAGCGCCATTCTTCCGATGCTGATAGTGGGCGCGACGTGGTCACCGTGCGTGTGCAGCTCGAAGCGATCTGGATCCGAGACGCGCTTCACCCCGTCCGCGGGGGCCTTCGATTGTCCATTGCCGGCGCTGCGGCAAGGGAGCACTCGTTTGACTGGAGAGCCGGTCGCCGCATCCAGGTGCCGGTGACGTTCCGCAGGCCGGCACGCTACCTCAACCACGGCGTAGGTGACTTCGAGCGGGACCTCGCGCTCGATGGCATCGCACTGAACGCAAGCGCGAAGAGCGGCTTGCTCGTAGACGTCATCGGCAGGGGGACGACGGTGGAGGAGCGATCGGCGCGCGTGCGCGCCCTGGTGCGCGCGCGTGTGGCGCGGTGGATTGGATCGAGAGATGAGCTGGCCGGCGGCATCGTAACCGCAATCCTGATTGGGGACCGCACCGGGCTGCCTGACGAGGTCCGTGCCCGGTTGCAGGCCGCCGGCACCTACCACGTGATTGCGATCTCTGGCGGGAACATCGCAATCCTCGCAGCGCTGGTCGCGGGCGTGTTGCTCCTCATCGGCGTAACCGGAGCTCGGGGGGCCGGCGCGATTATCGTGGCTGTGGTCGCGTACGCGGCGGTGGTGAATGCAGGGCCGTCCGTCTGGCGGGCGACCGCCACGGCGGTCGCGTACCTCGCCGCACGCGTGATCGATCACCGCACATCGCCGTGGAACGCCATGGCCGTGAGCGCGGCGCTCCTGGCGTGTGCGGCTCCGCTCGATGTACGTGATGCCGGATTCGCGCTGACATTTGGCGCAACCGCGGCCATCGTCGAGGCGGCGAGCGGCGTCCCACGTTCTCCGGCCGCCATCCCCGTTATCGGCCGCGTGCGCTCCTGGCTGGTTGCCAGCGTCGTCGCTTCGGTGGCGGCGGAGATCGTTCTCTTGCCGATTGCGGCGTCGGTGTTCTCGCGCGTGACATGCGCCGGAGTCGTGTTGAACCTCGTCGCGGTCCCGCTCATGACAGTGGCACAGCTGGCTGGACTCGTGGTGGTCGCGGGCGGGGCAGTGGAATGGCTCGCAACCATTGCTGGTGCCGTTGCGGCGTGGGCAGCCGTACTCCTTGTCGAGTCTGCCCGACTGATCGACGTGTTGCCATGGCTCGCGATTCGTGTGCCGCGGCCGTCGTGGTTCGTAGTCGCGGTGTACTACGCCGGCCTCGCGGCCGCGGTATGGCTTCGGCCATCCGTCGCAGACCGTTCCGTGCGCTGGTCCAGCGGGAGGCGAGCCTGTGCAGTGATCACAGCGGCCTGCGGGATTCTGATCGTCACCGGCGCGACACCGCATGTGCGGTCGGCGACAGCTGACGGCCGCCTGCTGCTCACAGGCTTCGATGTCGGCCAGGGCGACGCGCTCCTGGTGCAGACGCCGGGCGGACGAACCGTGATGATCGATTCCGGTGGTGCCGGTTTCGATGGCGCGGCATTCGACATCGGAGGGCGCGTCCTTGCGCCCGCGCTGTGGGCTCGTGGCGTCCGCCGCCTCGACATCCTTGCGATTACCCATGGCGATCCCGATCACCTTGGCGGGGCGGCGGCGCTCATGCGCGACTTCGACCCGCGAGAACTGTGGGAAGGCATCCTTGTGCCTCGTCACAATGCGAGCGGCGCGTTGCGCAGGCTCGCGATCGATCGGGGAAGTGCGACCGTTCAACAGCTCGCCGGTGCGACCGTTCCCCTGGACGAGGTAAGCATCCGGGTACTGCACCCGCCTGCACCAGACTGGGAGCGCCAGCGGGTCAGAAACGACGATTCACTCGTGCTCGAACTGCGACACCGTGAAGTCGCGATCCTGCTGACCGGCGATATCAGTGCGGAGGTCGAAGGGGCGATCGTGCCGCAGCTGCCCGCGGCGCGAACGCGGATCCTGAAAGTTGCGCATCACGGCAGCCGAACGTCCACCGGGCAGAAACTGCTCGATGCGTGGAAGCCGCAGATCGCCATCGTCAGCTGCGGCAGGGGCAACCGCTTCGGACATCCGGCGCCCGACGTGATGAACCGATTGGACGCAGCCGGCGTGAAAGTCTATCGGACGGACCGCGACGGAGAGATCACGTTCGTGAGCAACGGACGCGAAGTCGAGGTCCGCAGGTACATTGACGCGTCGGTGCCGGCTACGCCTCCGCCTTGACCCGTTGCCACTCGGCCTCCATCTCGTCGAGCGACAGGTCCTTGAACCTCTGGCCGCGCCCGGCGAACGCCCGTTCCATCGCGTCGAAGCGCCGCGTGAACTTGTCGTTGGCTCGCCGCAGCGCCGCCTCGGGCTCAATGCCCAGCTTCCGCGACAGGTTGGCAATCGCGAACAGCAGGTCGCCCATCTCTTCTTCGGCGCGCGACAGATTGCCCGTGGCGCCTGACTCGACCTCGCGGCGGACCTCGGCGACTTCTTCTTCGATCTTGTCAATCACATCGGCCGGTCGCGCCCAGTCGAACCCCACGGCAGCCGCCCGGGCGCTGATCTCATACGCGCGCAGCAGCGAAGGCATCGTCTTCGGCACGCCGCTCAAGGTGGTCTTCGACGCGGTCTGTGCCGACGCGCCACCGGCGCTCCGCTCGCGAGCCTTCATCGTTTCCCACTTCTCGATCACCTGCTGCGACGTCACGGGCGCGCCGTCGTCGGTGTGGCGGGCGAAGACGTGCGGATGGCGCCGTACGAGCTTGTCGCAGATTGACTGGATTGCATCGGCGATGGTGAAATCGCCGGATTCTTCGCTGATCTGCGCCAGGAATACCGCTTCGTACAGGAAGTCGCCAAGCTCTTCGCGGAGCGTGGCGGGATCGCCGCTTTCGATCGCGTCGAGGACCTCGTACGTCTCCTCGAGCACGAACGGACGCAGGGACGCGTGCGTCTGTTCGCGGTCCCAGGGACAGCCATCCGGCGCGCGCAGCGCGCGCATGATGTCCACCAGGCGATCGAAGCGGGTGCCGGCGGTCTGAGCCATGAGGCGTATGGTACCATTCGGGTCTGCGCACTATGGCTGAAGAACAGAACGAACAGGAGTCGGGGATCAGTTTCACGGCCTTCGTGTTGTCGCTCGCGCATACCGCGGCGGTGCACTTCGGCGACATCCCCGACCCGGTGAGTGGGCAGCAGAGTGCCGCAAACCTTCCGGCGGCGCAGCAGATGATCGACATCCTGTCGCTGCTCGAGCAGAAGACCCGCGGCAATCTCACGGCCGAAGAACGCCAGTTCCTCGAACAGGTCCTCTACGAGTTGCGGCTGCGTTTCGTCGAGGCGCGCACCAGACCGGCCGAGCCGAAGGTGCCACCCAGCGGGTCGCGGACCGAGTCCGGCATCATCATCCCTTGAGCGGTCACGATCGGGATCGGTCCCACTGGAGGTGCGCGTGACCGTCGCGCGCGTCACGTTTCTCGGCACCGGCACGTCACACGGCGTGCCGATGATTGGGTGCGACTGCGCCACCTGTCGTTCGACCGACCCGCGAGACGCCCGGCTGCGGCCGTCGATTTACGTGGACGTGCCGGGACGTGGACGCATTCTCGTCGATTCATCCACGGATCTGCGGCAGCAGGCGCTCCGCTACGGCGTATCGCGGGTAGACGCCGTCGTCTACACGCATGCCCATGCGGACCACATCCTGGGGCTCGATGAATTGCGTCGCTTCAACGTGCTGCAGGGCGGCAGCATTCCCTGTTACGCGGACAGGCGTACGTGGGAGGCGCTGAAGAAGACGTTTTTCTACGTGTTCGACGGGGTGGCGCGACAGGGTGGTGGCGTCCCGCAACTCGAACCGCGGGAGATCGACGGTCCCTTCGACGCTGCAGGCGTGCGGATCGTGCCCGTGCCGATTGTCCACGGGCGCACGCCAATTCTGGGCCTGCGTTTTGGCTCGTTTGCATACCTTACCGACTGCAGCGCGATTCCGGACGACTCGTGGCCGCTGCTCGCGGGTGTCGAGACGCTGGTGATTGACGCGCTTCGCGACAAGCCGCATCCGACACACTTCACCGTGGCCGAAGCGGTCGCCGCCGTGGAGCGGATCGTGCCGCAGCGCGCCTACCTGACGCACATGGCGCACGACCTGCCGCACGCCGAGACGTGCGCCCGGCTGCCTCGCGGCGTTGAACTGGCATATGATGGGCTGGTACTCGACGTCGATGTGGAGGCGGCATAGGCGGGTGCTCCTTGGGGCGTTGGGCGTCAGCAGCAGGGAGTCCCGTTTGTGGACGTAATCCACTATCCCGATGATGCGCGGCCGCCGCACCTGGTGCATCCCGTGCTGGGGCTGGGGAATTTCGACGGATTGCATCGCGGCCATCTCAAGATCGTCGAACGGGTGAAGCGCGGCGCCCTCGAACGGGGCGGGTCCGCGATGGCGATGACCTTCGACCCGCATCCGCCCCGGGTCGTGCGTCCCGACAAGGCGCCGCCACTCCTCATGACCAAGGCGCAGAAACTCGACGCCCTGCATCGTGCCGGGCTGCAGTGTGTCGCCGTGGTCAACTTCACTCACGAGCTCTCGCGATGGGATCCGGAAACGTTCGTGCAGCGCGTGCTCGTCGAGTGGCTGCGTGTCGCCGAAGTCTGGGTGGGCGCAAATTTCCTCTTCGGCCGTGACCGTACCGGCAACTTCTCGACCCTGCGCACGCTCGGCCAACGCTTCGGGTTCCGTGCCGAGAAAATCGATCCGGTGCGCTACAAGGAATTCGTGGTCAGCAGCACACGCGTGCGCCGGCTCGTGGGCGAGGGGCGGATGGACGAGGCCGGCGGCCTCCTCGGCCATCCGTATTACCTGGACGGCATCGTGGTTGAAGGACGCCGCAAGGGTCGCGAGCTCGGATTCCCGACGGCGAATCTGAAGGTCGAGAACGAGCTCGTGCCTCCTGACGGTGTGTACGCGACCACGTTGACCGTGGACGGCGTCGTGCACGCCTCCATGACGAACATCGGCGTGCGGCCCACGTTCGGCGAGAGCGCGCGAACGATCGAGGCGCACGTGTTGAAGTTCGACGGTGACCTGTACGGCAAACACGTGCGGCTGTCGTTCGTGCAGCGTCTGCGAGACGAGCGCCGTTTCGACGACGTCGACGCGCTGCGCGCGCAGATCGAGGCGGACCAGCGGCGCGCCGAGCGGCTGTTTGCCAGGATATCCGTATAACGTGGACGCGACTTCGTTCGAGCTGAATGTCTCACTGCCGTGCGACCGGCGACATGCCGAAACGATGCGCGACCTCGCGGTGCACGCGGCCCGGTACGCCGGCTGCGGCGGAGTGGACGCCGATCGCTACGGTGATGCGGTAGAAGCGGTCGTCCGCGCCTGCCTGCCCGAAGGCGGGCGCGCGGCAGTCCCGGTAATCGTGCGACGGGGCGTCGGACCGGTCGAGTTCCTGATTGCGTGCACTGGAACAGTGGAGACCGTATCGCACGACATGCACATTACGATCGGATGGATCGAGGAAGCCGGCCGCCGCATGTGCCGCATCGCACGGAACATGCCCGCCGACGTGTAGGGTGTGACCGTCTGATGCTGCGTTTGTACAACACGCTTACGCGACAGGAAGAGCCGTTCGCGCCGCTACGTGACAACACCGTGCGCATGTACGCGTGCGGCCTCACGGTGTACGCGCGCGGCCACATCGGCAACTTTAGAACGTTCGTGTGCCTCGACGTGCTTCGCCGCACGCTCAAGTACCACTGCGGTCACGCGATACGTGAGGTGATCAACTACACGGACGTGGATGACAAGACTATCGTGGGGGCCCAGCGGGCGGGCATGCCGCTGCGCGAGTACACGGAGCAATGGATTCGCGCGTTCCGCGAGGATGCCACCGCGCTCGGAATCGAGACGCCGGAGGAGACGCCGCGCGCGACCGACGAGCCGAACATGATGGCGATGAGCGACATGGTGCTCGCGCTCGAGCGGAACGGGCACACGTATCGCAGCGATGGGTCCGTGTACTTCAAGATCAACACGCTCCCCGACTATGGCAAGCTCGCGCGGCTCGATCACGAGGGCATGAAGGCCGGCGCGCGCGTGGACGTGGACGAATACGCCAAGGAAAACGCGCGCGACTTTGTCGTGTGGAAGGCCGCGAAAGACGGCGAACCATCCTGGAACCTGCCGTGCGGCCCCGGTCGTCCCGGCTGGCACATCGAGTGCTCCGCCATGTCGCTGCGGTTGTTGGGCGAGGCCCCGATTGACATCCATGCCGGCGGAATCGACCTGATCTTCCCCCACCACGAAAACGAGATCGCGCAAAGCGAGGGCGCCACCCAAAAGCCGTTCTCGAGGTTCTGGGTGCATGTGGAGCACCTGTTCGTTGAGAACGAGAAGATGTCGAAGTCGCTCGGCAACGTCTACACCGTGCCAGACGTCGTCGCCCGTGGACACCGGCCGTCGGCCTTGCGCTACCTGCTCCTGTCGTCCCATTACCGGAAGCAGTTGAACTTCACGTGGACCGGCATGGAGCAGGCGGAGGAGGCATTGCGCCGGCTGACCGATTTCCTGGATCGCCTGAATACCATCGACCACACCGCGCCGGCGGCAGATGGTCCGGGCCGCGGCGCCGAAATGGGCGCCACGGCTCGTGCCGCGTTTGGTGCGGCGCTCGAGAGTGACCTGAACACCGCCGGCGCACTTGCGGCCATGTTCGACCTGGTGCGCGACGCGAACAAGGCCATGGACGAGCGTCAGTTCGGCTCCGCCGACGTGGCGGCGGTCCGCGACGCATTCGACCACTTCGATCGGGTGCTCGGCGTGATCGCGCTGCGACGCGCCGAGGACGCGCGGCCGCCCGTGCCCGTTGACGAAATCGAGCGCCTGATCGAAGAGCGCCACGCCGCACGGCGGCGGCGAGAGTTCAAGGCCGCCGATGACATTCGCCGTAACCTCGCCGAGCGCGGTGTCTTGCTCGAGGACAATCCCGCCGGCACGCGTTGGAAGAGAAAATGATCACGACCATTCCCGATATCAAAACTGCCCTGCCCGGCCCGAAAGCCAAGGCCCTCATCGATCGCGACGCCAAGGTCGTGTCCACGTCGTATACCCGCGATTACCCGCTGGTGATGGCGCGGGGCGAAGGCGCTGCGGTCGAGGATGTGGACGGCAACATCTTCCTCGACTGTGCCGCTGGCATCGCCGTCACGGCAACGGGCCATTCCCACCCGGACGTGGTGAAGGCGATCATCGAGCAGGCGCAGAAGTTCCTGCACATGTCAGGGACCGACTTTTATTACGAGCCGCAGGTCCGCCTGGCCGAGGAACTGGCGTCCATCGTGCCGATCAAGGCCCCGGCACGTTCGTTCTTCGGCAACTCGGGAACCGAGGCGAACGAAGCCGCGCTGAAGCTTGCGAAGTACTACACCAAACGCCACAACGTCATCGCGTTCTTTGGCGCGTTCCACGGCCGATCGATGGGATCGTTGTCGCTGACCGCGAGCAAGATTACGCAGCGGAAGGGATTCGGGCCGCTCGTGCCCGGCACCTACCATGCCCCGTACCCCGATTCGTATCGCCGCCCGGCGCACCATACCCCGGAGTCGTGGGGGGCGGAGTGCTTGCGATTCATCGACGATCAGCTCTTCACCCACCTCGTGTCGCCGGACGAAGTAGCGGCCGTGATGGTGGAGCCGATCCAGGGCGAGGGCGGTTACATCGTGCCGCCCGACAGCTTCCTGCAAGGGCTTCGCGACCTGACGAAGAAGCACGGAATCCTTCTCATCGTTGACGAAGTGCAGTCCGGCATGGGACGCAGCGGCAAGATGTTCGCCATCGAGCATGCCGGCGTTGAGCCCGACATCGTCACGATGGCCAAGGGCATCGCATCCGGGCTGCCGCTTGGCGTCGCGACTGCGCGCGCGGAGATCATGTCGTGGCCGCCGGGAACACACGCGAGTACCTTCGGCGGCAACCCCGTCTCGTGCGCGGCATCGCTGGTCACGATCAAGCTGCTGCGGGAGTCGATCGTCAAGAATGCGGAAGTGGTCGGCGCGCATCTGATTGCCGGGGTGCGGGAGCTCGCGAACAAGCATCCGCTGATTGGCGATGTCCGGGGCCGGGGGCTGATGATCGGGATCGAGCTGGTACGCGATCGCCAGACCCAGGAGCGCGCGACCGCGGAGCGCGACGCCGTTGTCCACGAATGCTTCAAGCGCGGCATGCTGGTGCTCGGCGCCGGCCGCAATGCCGTCCGCCTGTCGCCGCCCCTCGTGTTGACAAGGCAGCAGGGCGATACCGCGTTGGAGATTCTCGACGAGGCGCTGACCGCAGTGGAACGGGGCGCACGAAAGGCCCCCGTTCCACCGGCCTAACCGTAACTTCCACCGACGTAACCATAGCTTCCGCCTTTAGGCGGAAGACTACCTTCCGGCTGAAGCCGGAAGCTACCTCGGGCGGCGCGACTCTTGCCTACGCCATACGGCCGTGAGCACGGACCCTCGCCAGAACTTGGGAAAACTGGGCGAAGACCTCGCCTGCACCGAACTTTGTCGGCGCGGGTACTCGATTCTGGCGCGCCGCTATCGGACAAAGTACGGAGAAATTGATATCGTCGCCCGCGACGGATCGACCATTGTGATCGTTGAAGTGAAAACTCGCGATGGCAACGCCTTCGGCGACGGCGTCGATGCGGTCACCTGGCTCAAGCAGCGCCAGATGTTCCGCATGGGGACCGATTACCTGCTGCGGCGCAAGTTGTCGGATCAGCCGTGCCGCTTCGACGTGGTGGCGGTGAACATCGGGGGCGGCGTCCCTCGCGTCGAGGTCTATCGGAACGCATTCGATGTCGGAGCTACGTAAAGATCCCGTCACTGGACGGTGGGTCATCATTTCCACCGAGCGTCGCAAGCGACCGAGCGACTTCAGGCTCGATCCCGTTCATCCGTCGCCGGACCCCGCGTGCCCGTTCTGCGAGGGGCACGAGCACATGACGCCGCGCGAACTGCTCGCGTTCCGGCGCAACGGCCTCGCGCCGAACCAGCCCGGATGGGACCTCCGCGTCGTACCGAACCAGTTCCCCGTGTTGCGGGTTGAAGGCAGCCTCGACCGGCAGGGTGAGGGGCTCTTCGACAAGATGAACGGCATCGGCGCGCATGAAGTGATCATCGAAACGCCACGCCACGACGAGACGCTCGCAACGATGAGCGAGGCGGCGATTGAGCAGGTGCTCTGGTCGTACCGCGAGCGCGTGCAGGACCTGAAGCAAGATCGGCGGTTCCGCTACATCATCATCTTCAAGAACCATGGCGCGGCGGCCGGGGCGTCGCTCGATCACTCGCACTCGCAGTTGATCGCCCTGCCGATCGTCCCACGCGAAGTCCGCGATGAGGTCACCGGGGCGCGGCAGCACTTCGCCAGCAAGGAGCGCTGCGTCTTCTGCGACATCATTCGGCAGGACGCCACGGACGGCCGCCGCCTGATCGCTGAGAACGCCGATATGACGGCGCTCGCGCCGTATGCGCCGCGCTTTCCGTTCGAGACGTGGATCCTGCCGAAGCGGCACCAATCGTTGTTCGAAGAGACACCGCGGCACGAGTACGCGTCATTGGCGCGGTTGCTCGGAGACATCCTTCGGCGCATGAACCGGGCCCTCGTGTCGCCGCCGTACAACCTTTTGATCCACAGCGCACCGTTCGCAGAGCCGACAAGCGACTTCTACCACTGGCACGTGGAGATCATCCCCAAGCTGACGAAGGTTGCCGGGTTCGAATGGGCCACCGGGTTCTACCTCAACCCGACTGCTCCCGAAGAGGCGGCCCAGGTGCTGCGCGACGCCCGCGCGTAAGACGCCCCTTACGGCCGCGCGAGCAACATTGGCCACCTGTCTTCTCGTCTAAGGCCCCATGGAAATCCTGCTGCAGGACCTCCGGTTCGCTGTCCGCAACCTCCGCCGCCAGCCGGGCTTCGCCGCAACCGCGCTGTTGACACTCGCGCTCGGTATCGGCGCCACCACCGCCATCTTCAGCGTCGTCAATGCCATCGTCCTGCGGCCCTTGCCCTACCCGGACGCGGATCGCATCGTCGCGGTGCAGCACCATTTCACGAACACCGGACAGCGAGGGACCCAGGTTTCGGCTCCCGATTTTCACGATTGGCATGAGCAGAGCCGGAGCTTTTCGGCGTTGGCCTATTACGCGGGCGGGGAGACGAGCGTCAGCGTCGCAGGAACGGCGGATTACGGAACAGCCATCCGGGTGACGCCTGATTTCTTCGAGGTGTTCGGGGTCAGGCCTCAGGTGGGGCGCCTGTGGACACCGGATGAACAGCGCGCCGGAGGCCCGCTGGCCGTCGTCATTACGGACGCGTTCTGGCACCGGCAGTTCAACGGCACTCCCGGGGCGGTCGGATCGACGGTGAAGTTTGGCGATCGGCTGTACGAGATCGTCGGCATCTTACCGGCCGCCGTGCGATTCCCGGCGCGCGCCGACATTTATTACCCGTCGTGGATCGTCCCGGAAACCGGCCGTTCGGCGCACAACTATCGTGCAGTCGGCCGGCTCGCGACAGGAGTGACGCTGCAGCAGGCCGACGGCGAGATGAAGGGAGTCGCTCAGCGGCTCTCACAGGAATACCCCGTGAGCAACGGCGAGAAATCCGTCGTCATCGAACGGCTGCAGGACACCATCGTCGGGAACTCGCGCGCGACGCTCTACATGCTGCTGGCGACCGTGTCGTTCGTGCTGCTGATTGCGTGCGCGAACGTTGCGAACCTGCTGCTGGCGCGCGCCACGGTGCGCGGGCGCGAGATGGTCGTGCGCGCGGCCATCGGCGCCGGGCGCGGTCGGCTCGTGCGTCAGCTTCTCACCGAAAGCGTCGTGCTTGGCGTCGTGGCCGGTTTCATGGGTGTGGTGCTCGCGCAGGGCGGAGTTGCCGCGCTCGTCGCGCTGGCGCCGCCGGATCTGCCTCGTGCCGACGAGATCCAGGTTGATGGCGTCGCGCTTGGTTTCGCGCTGCTCATCTCGGTCGCATCGAGCATTCTCTTCGGCATGGCTCCCGCGGTGCAGGTGTCGCGTGTGCACCTCGCCGAGGGTCTTCGGCAGGGGGGGAAGGGGTCCGCGCTTGGTGCGCGCGGCAGCTGGTCGCGCAACGCGTTCGTGGTAGCGGAGGTTGCGCTAGCCGTGGTCCTAGTCGTCGCCGCCGGGTTGCTCGGCCGCAGCCTCGCGGCGCTCGCGGCTGTGGACATGGGGTTTGTCCCCGAGCAACTGCTCGTGCTGCGAACGGCCGTACCGGTGCCCACGTTTGACGATGCGCCCCGCGCGACGGCCTTCTATCGCGATCTGCTGCCGGACCTGCGCGCCGTTCCGGGCGTGATTTCGGTTGCAGGTGTCACGAGCCTTCCGACGGTGGTGCGTTCGAACGGCGGCTATTGGCTCGAAGGCGGTCCGGGGCCCGAACAGCAGGGGATGCGCT
>WUUC01066554.1_pt1 | contig 23871 bp, 18 predicted proteins | sample 6278441 | NCBI WGS metagenome assembly WUUC01 (sample SAMN13675441, study PRJNA597444) | soil metagenome | isolation source: soil | place: USA: Washington | collected 2017-10 | reverse complement strand
GCAGCCTCTTTAATTTTTAAAGTCAGTTCTTCATCGGCTCTTGAAGGTTTCAGACTCCCGGACGGATGATTGTGAACCAGGATCAGTCCACAAGCTGCTACTTTGAGGGCACCGGCTAAAATCAATCTTGGATCAGCCACAGTTCCGGTAATACCACCTTGCGATACTGGCAGAATCTGAAGCACCCTGTTTGCCCTGCTCAGGAATAATACTTTGAATTCTTCAAGCAATTCAATTTTATCCTGGTTCCAATAATGAAGGCATATTTTATAACCATCGGAAGAGGATGAAATTAATGGCCTTTGAGAAACTTTGCATGTGGCTTTCTTTTTATATACAATGTCTATTTCTGATATATTGTTCAATACTTCCAGACTCAGATTGTTTTCCATAATCGTAGTTTTTAAATGTTTTGAAAATTGATTATGAAACCGCTCCCGCTTTTGGGCAATAAAGGCAAAGAAGCAACGGAATAAATAGTATCTGAATCGCTATAGGAAAGCATTTCTTTATGCCGGAATTCCTTTGCCGCTGCAGCAGCCCAAAGGCGATCTTTGTGAAAGAATTAATGAAGGAAAATCATAACAATAGCTGATAAACAACATTGTTGAAAAGCAATGACGTGACGATATTATAGAAATACTGTTTGATATGGGGAAGGATTCTCGAGATACATTTTATCAAATTTGCCCTAAACCCCAAGCTGCCTCCGCCCGTTTGCAAATCTCATCAATATGGCGGGGCAGCTTTCCGGCCTTTTAAAAACCGAAGGCAGCGTGATCTTGCCTTCGGTTTTGATCTCATTAATTATTCATAAAGTCCATGCAGAGACTAAATGCCGCTTGCGTTTTGGTCAACCCATTTCCAAACAGGATTGATTTCATACGGGCCTCCTCATTCTTGTAGCTGCGTACATTCTGGAAATAGCCAGTTACTACATTGTAAGCCCCGAACAATGTGCCTTTGGTAGTTTCCTGTTGTTGCGAAGGGTGCGTCATGGCATATGCAAATGCATTATCACAGCTATTTTTAAAGAAGGTGGATAGTTCATCATCCTTCCCCGCCTGAATGTTTTGCAATACTTCTTTGTTCGGAACCATTGCCATTTGAATTAATTTTTTCAGTTCGGGATGCGTAATTTTAATCTTGCTCCATTGGTTAAAAAGTTGTTCTAATTCGATGGAAAGTTTGTTCGTAATACCCATTATCTGGTGCGCCTGTTCCAGTCTTTCTTTCACCCCGATGGTATGACGGATTTTAATGCTATTGCTTTGATTGCGCAGGGCTGCATTCAAGGTATTGTTGCAGCAAATGCGGGTAGGAGTAAAGGCTGCGGTGATACTGCCATATCCGTCGTGCGAAGTAGTCAGGAATAGATACTGTTCTACCAGGTCTGCATTGCCTACCTTGATGTATCCGGGTAATTTGGCGGTAATAAAAATGCGTTCACCGTTTCCTAATGCACCCGCGGTTTCATACTGGATGCCATCGCCACCAACAATGGAATCAAAAAAGGAAAAGGCATCTATATTTTGTACAACCTCGTAATCTTTTCCTACTACTCCAAGAACCCGATCGTTATCAGTGCGAACGGTAGCGAAATAATCCGGCACACCAATTTCAGGAATAACAATTTCGTGATTGGGATCGGCGTTCTGGTTTTCGTTATCATAGGTAAACAGTTTTCTTTTCTCTACTGTATAATCAAGGCCGGCATATTTGATCGCTTCTGCACTGGATGGGTAATCCGTAACGATCTGCCCGAGACCATGCCACGGCTTTTCACGGACCGAGAAAAAACTAAATTGATTTGATTTTTCGTTGAAATACAAATTGTGTCCCATAATAGCTGCCCAACTTTAATTTCTAACCCGCAGGCGGCACTACTGCGGTTTACATGAATAAATTAATCATAATGGTAAATCGTCAATCGTTTCTGCGATTGATTTTGCGATCATCCTTTCGTGTTTACGTCTGCATCGCGGTCAGCCTTCCAAATTGTGCCATAACTTTTACCGTTTAATGATGAAAAAAAATTGTTTGTAAAAGAAAAAGGGAAAAAAGAAAGCTTTCTCACCAGGTGGCTGCGCAGGATAAGCCAAAACAAACGGAATAAATCGTATCGGCTGTTGTAGGGGAATGTTCTTGTTTATGCCGGCTTGTTATTGGCAACATTGCGTGTCACTCACCGCAGCCACTACCTTCGCTTTCGCATTTGCCCCGTTTTCTTACAAACAGGATTACCCTGTGGATATAAGTAGCTGTATCATGATGTTCATTAGGGACTAATGATGGAAGCGTCACCTTTATATTACTTCCGCATTTAAAAGCTGGTTACAAATAGAATTATTCGTTTCATAGTATTGTGTCAGACAATATGGCGAACTAAAAGCGTCGACAGGCTTAAGCCTAATCGTGGCATCAGACCATTTAGAGGATGGCATATGGATTATTTCGGAGACAATAATTACCAGATAAGCTTACCGGCCAGGTATGCTACCCTGCCAATTGCTGGCAAAAGCGACATTGAAGCATTTAAGACCGATTTGAAGGCCCATCAGCAGGAGAAAACAAATTTCTGACATTTTCAATGACTGTGCAAAGTCAGGTATCGAAAAATGGTTTATGTGTATGGATAAAATGACCTGTACTTACCATGACAAAGCCGGAGATCCTGTACTTGTAGAAAGATACCTGAATAGAATTCCGGGCTATCAACTAAAAATAATGCAAGTAAAGGTGCCATGAAATATTAGTGATGATAAAAAAAACGATTAATTGCCAAACATGACGAAGTGCACCAGCTTATTAGTCGGGGCACCTTTAAAGAAGGAAGGCTGACTGCGGTCAAACTGTTTGTTTAATTTTTCAAACAACAATTTTCTTTTGCATGCCGGTATTAGCCGGCAACATTCAGTAAAAATTTTATGCTGTTTCCTATCCAGGGTGATTTCATCGTCAAACACGACGGTAAAGGACCAATCCCTTTTTTTCCAGCGGATATATCTTTCTGCAATTTCCCTGCGTAAGATCAACTGGTCGTTGCCTTGAAAAGCCCTGGGCTTTAACTCCACTAAAAAGGCTTTGTTGGTTTGCTGATGCCGAATCAAGAAATCCGGTGTATAACGCCGGGTATTACCCCGCAGGTAATCTGTGGGCTGCTTTGTTTTGGGATCAAAGAAAATGGGGATACGTGCCCGCAAAAATTCGTATTCGTCCTGAATGTACAGCGCATATTTCAATTCAAGTAATGAATCGAAAGAATAGCCCCAATGGATGATAGGGAAAGAACGTCGGTAATGAAATGTTTTCATTGTTGCTGTTTTCCGTGATTAGCGATCGAGATTCATCAGGCTATGAGCTTTTATCTGCGTCCAGTAACGAAGATGCCCGGTGGCATCCGGGAAGATTCGGTATTCAATACATCCTTCAACCAGGATTTTACTTCCTTTTACAAAAGATCTTTCGGCAAAGTCTGCCGTGCTGTCCCAGGCTACGATATTATGCCATACCGTGCGGTCCATCCGCCCGCCTTTTTCACCGGTGTATTGATAGTGGGTCGCCATGCGGATGCTGACTCTTTTCATCCCGCTTTCCAACTTTTTTGCTGTTACGTCTTTACCCACGTAACCGATCAGCATTACTTTATTTCGTTGCATAGAGCTTGATTTTAAATGATAAAATTGTTTTACCCGACGAATGTACAATGCCGATAAACGAGGTTCCCGGTTTTATCCGGGTATATGATTCTATACCCGGGTACACCCGGGTAGCCATTGAATTCGTATATTTAGTATCATGAAAAAGCAAGGAATAAAAAACCGGTGTAAGCAGTGCAACAAAGTAATTTCAGGCCGGGCTGATAAAGAATATTGCGATGACAAGTGTAAAAATGAGTATAATAATATACTGAAGTATGAAGAAAATAAAGAAATCGGCCCGGTCAATAATATTCTGAAGCAGAACCGAAGAATTTTGTTGCGACTACTGGATGGACGCCAGTCGAAATCGGTCAGTGAAAGACAAATGTTTGAACTGGGATTTGTTTTTCTTTACTTCACGCATGTCTATTTTACAGAGGCCGGTAATAAGGAATACAAGTATTGCTATAATTATGGTTATTGTGCCATCAGGGAAGGTTGGTATAACGTAGTGAAGAGTTATATCAAGTGAAAAGATATCACCAGGAATGGATTTCCAGCATTTCAGAATAAAGCAAAATCATAAATACGACATTCCGATATGGATATCCTGGCACCAGAAAGATTATAGGTGTTCATTTTTTTTTCGGCAAGTTTTATCGCGTCCAATTCTGCACGGCAATAACATAATATTCATGGTTGCCTTGCTCGTTGTATCAATGTTTTAAGGCTGTGAAGATTACCGTATCCTTTGTGACGTTTTTCAATAACGGTCTTCAACACGTGTAGAGAAAAATGATTTCTTTGAAAAAAAAATAAGGAGTCTTTAAAATTGTTTTAATTTTAAAATCGATAACCGATTCTTGCCAACACATTCCCATCATACCACCGATGAACTGGTTATACAGTTACGACAAGGCTGCCCGGAGGCCTTTGCTTCACTTTATGCGTTGTACAGCGAAAAGTTATATATAAATATTTTATCGCTTGTTAAAGACGAAAATACGGCTGAGGAATTATTACAGGACATCTTTGTAAAGATCTGGCAACGCCGGGCCTCCATTTATGCAGAACAGCGATTTGAGGGATATCTTTTCAGGATTAGCTACAACAGAGTTATCGACTATTTCCGGCAAGTGAAAAAAGAAAAACAGCTTTATGCCCGCTTACATCAAGCCGCCAGTTGCTATTACACGCATATTGAAGAGGCCATGCTGAACCGGGAAAATGCGGAACTGCTACACAAGGCAATTGAAGGATTATCTCCCCAGAGACGTCTTGCTTACCAGTTGTGTAAACTGGACGGCCTTAGTTACCAGCAAGCCTGCGAACGCATGGAGATATCACTGGCCACGTTAAAAAATCACATGGCCTCGGCCCGCCAGCAGATACATGATTTTATACTCACTCACCAGGAAACAGCTTTACTACTTGCCTTTTTGTTCTGCAGTCAAAATGGAATTGCCTTTTAATCCATTTTTTTTGTGTACCAATAGATACTTTTTCTTTCCCTACCGTCTTTAATAAAAGCAGGTTTTGGAAGAGCAACCGTCATTTCAGCCATTATTCGAAAAATTTCTTGCGAACCAGTGTACGCCTGAGGAGGTGAAACAGGTCGTTGAAATTCTTACCCGGTCGGGAGAAAACAGCGAAGCAAGCAAACTCTTAATGGAGCAACTTCTTCGTGAATTACCTGATGACTATAAACGGGATAAAGCATTGCAGGAAAGGCTGGCCAATCGATTTAGAATGATTGTCGAGCAAAACGACGTTGAACAGCCATCATTAAAGTCCAGAAAGTTTGCGATTGGCTGGAGACAACTGGCGGCTGCGGCCGTCATTGTTTTGGTTGCCGGGGCAGGCGTTTATCGTTATGCTCTTAATACGAACCAACAGCCAAAAACGGCTACTACCAAAACGGTAATTCAAGCTGCAGCAGATGTCTTACCTCCATCAGCGACGCATGCTGTTATCACACTTGCCGACGGCAGGAAAATAATTCTTGACAGTGTTGGAAATGGATCGTTGACGGGAAATCTTGTCAAGCTGAACGACGACCAGCTCAGTTATGACGGCGATATGTCCGCAGTCGTAGAATATCACACGCTGACGGTTCCCAAGGGCAGTAAACTGGTTAAATTGGTTCTGGCTGATGGTACAAAAGTCTGGATCAACGCTGCCTCATCCCTTCGCTACCCCACCGCTTTTCCTGGGGGTGAGCGGCAGGTCTCCATTACCGGGGAAGCGTATTTCGAAGTCGCCAAAGACGCTTCAAAGAAATTTATCGTAAGTGCCAACGGTGTGAACACTGAAGTATTGGGTACACATTTTAACGTCAATGCCTACGACGATGAATCGGATATGAAAATTACTTTGGTGGAGGGATCCGTTAAAGTGCATAAGGAAGGGGAGTCTCGTATATTGACGCCGGGCCAACAAGCTCAATTTAATTCGTCAGAAAAATTGAAGATTGTCAGCCAGGTAGCCATTGCTGAAGTTGTCGCATGGAAGGACGGTCTGTTCCGTTTTGATGGCAAAAGTATAGAGACGATCATGCGGGAACTGGCGAGGGCTTACGGAATAGAGGTCGCCTATTCAGGAAAAGTACCGGCTTATCCTTTTGTTGCGAAAATCCCCCGCGATGTACCGGTATCGGAATTATTAAAGTTATTCGAATTAACGAACCTCGTTCATTTTAAAATCGAGGAGAAAAAGATTACTGTTATGCCCTGATCCGAGAACAAGGTTGACAAAAAAACCGGAAGTGTTTGCATCACCTCCGGCAGCATTTGGGCAACCTCTAAATACAATCTGACACGATCGCTTTATTGTTTAACCCAAACCTTACAAAGTTATGTTTTTATGGGCTATTTGTAATCACCGGTGCATGCCACCGGGATGCACCTCCAAAACACTGCGCGTTATGAAACTAACCGCCATCCTTTTATTATCGGCTTGCTTGCAGATCAGTGCCCGGAGCGTTGGGCAACAGGTCAGCTTATCTGTTAAAAATGCTTCGCTGGAAAAAGTTTTTGCAGAAATTGAAAAGCAGACAGGTTTCAGCTTCATCTATGCAAAAACCCAACTCAAATCCGCTAAAAAGATTGATCTGGACCTGCGGCAAGTGCCATTCGAAAAAGCACTCAACATCATATTCCGCGATCAACCGCTTACGTATGTTATCGAAAAGGAGTTTGTTATTATCCGGAATAAGGAAGAAGCGGTTGCTGTTGACCCGGCGCCGTTGCCGCCCGTTACCGGAACGGTGTTGAACCAGAACGACGAACCTATGGAAGGAGTGACGGTAACCATTAAAGACACGAAAATCGCAACTGTTACGGACGCGGAGGGTAAATACCGAATTGATGCACCGTCCAAAACAATACTTGTTTTTAGCTTCGTTGGCTACCTGTCCCAGGAGATCCCCATCAGCGGTGTAACCCATGATGTGAGAATGACGGAAGAAACAAAAGCCCTGGAACAGGTGATCGTTACCGGTTATGGCAGCCAGCGCCGGGGTGACCTTACCGGATCAATCGCGGTGATAAACATGGATAATTTCAACACCGCCTCTTCGGGCCAAATTACAAAAGGACTGCAGGGCATGGCGTCCGGTGTAACAATGAGCACCGATGGTCAGCCGGGGTCGTCCCCGATGGTCCGTATCCGTGGCGTAAATACATTTGGAAACAATCAACCCCTATATATTATCGACGGCGTACCGACCCAGAATGTTGAAAATCTCAACCCGGGCGATATCGCTTCCATACAAATATTAAAAGACGCTTCCGCTAATTCCATTTACGGCGCCAGGGCGTCCAACGGCGTTATTATCGTCACCACGAAACGTGGGACAGGCAAAGGGGTTCAGGTTTCTTATAATGCACATGTCGCCTGGGAACTTCCACTAACCGGAAATGTCTGGAATATTTTAAGCCCGATGGATATGGCGGTCGCCAAGTGGACAGCCATGACTAATTCTGGTTCGGATCCCAGCCCGGACCCGCAATATGGCAACGGCGCTACGCCTGTTTTACCTGATTATATCCTTCCCAACGGCGCCATGGAAGGAGCAGTGGATGAAAGCACCTATTACCTTGTTCCTGAATTCACAGGAGGCGAGCAACAGTGGAAAACGTTCAACCAGATTGTCCGGGCGAACAAACAAGGAACCAACTGGTACGATGAAACCTTTTCTCCTGCCTTCAGCACGAACCACGAAATCGCTGTCAGCGGCCGTGATAATTCGGGCAGTTACCTTTTATCGTTTAACCATCTTACCCAAAATGGTACCCTGATGGAAAGTTTCCTGAAAAGAACCGGCTTGCGGGTCAATACCCAGTTCAATGTTACCCCGAAGTTCAGGGTAGGTGAAAACCTATATATCACCACTTTTGAAAATCCACAATTAGCGCCGGACTGGGAGGGTGTAAATTTCGGATTGGAATCTTACCGCACGGAACCTATTATACCGATTTATGATATCCGCGGAAATTTTGCCGGCACCCGCGGGTTGGGGCTCACCGGTGGTGGCAACGAAGTGGCTACGCGTTATCGCACGCGTAACAACCAGACCCGTAACTACCGGATATTCGGCAATGCTTTCGCTGAACTGGATATATCAGAAAACCTAAAGGCCCGGACCGTGATCGGCGGCGAAGTGACCACCGGATCGGCCCGCAGCTTTTCATATCCTGCTTATGAAGGATCCAACGGAGCGGGGGTGAATTCCTTTTCCGCCAGTTCCTATTCAGGGTTTAACTGGATATGGACCACGACGCTGAATTTCAAGAAAAGATTTGCAGATGTTCATAGTGTCGGTGTGCTGGCCGGAACGGAGGCCTATAAAAACAAAGGTGAAACACTGGGAGGCAATACGCAGACCTATTACAGTTTTAACCCTGATTTTACCAATTTATCTACCGGGACGGGTATCCGGACCAACTACAGCACGAATTACCACGATGCACTGCTTTCTGTTTTCGGGAGGTTGGATTATAGCTATGACAATAAATATATCGTCAGCGCCACATTGCGCCGCGATGGGTCATCGAAATTCAAAAACTACCAGTGGGGTGTTTTTCCTGCCGGCAGCGTGGGCTGGAGAATATCGCAGGAAAAATTCATGGAGGATATTGGCTGGCTTTCGGATCTCCGCCTGACTTTCGGATATGGTGTCGTCGGAAACCAGCTGAACGTTGATCCCAATAACCCGTTCACGCTCTATGGTATCCAGGACGGGACGTATTACCCGCTTAACGGCGTGTCCAACAACTCGGGGTTTGCACAGCGCTCCATCGGTAACCCCAATGCTAAATGGGAAAAGAACATCAATGGGAATATTGGCGTTAACGCTTCCCTGTTTAATGGTAAACTGGGCTTTATCGCGGAATATTATTGGAAAGATGTGCGCGATCTGTTATTCAATCCGCTGTTGCTCGCCACAGCCGGTGCCGCCAATGCACCTTTTGTAAATGTTGCCAACATGCGCAACCAGGGACTCGATGCATCGCTAACGGCCAATGGTATTATTACCGGTGATCTGAAATATAATGTCTCCGTGAATTTTACAACCTATAAAAATAAGATCCTGACGATTTCGGGTACGACCAACTATTTCGGGCAGGAAAAAAGACGGGGCGAGGATGATATCATCCGTAACCAGGTAGGGCATGCTGTTTCCTCCTTTTTTGGTTACCGGATAGATGGTTTCTGGAACAGCCAGGCCGAGGTCGACGATGCAAATAATAAAGCACCCAGCGGCAATTACCAGACGGGCGCCGGAATTGGCCGGTTTCGTTATGCAGATATTAACCAGGATGGGCAGGTAACACCGGATGACCGGACTTTCCTGGGCAACCCTAACCCGGATTACACTTATGGTATTAATATCGGCCTGGAGTACCGCAACTTTGATTTCAATTCCTTTTTTTATGGATCGCAGGGGAACGAAGTATGGAACCAGGTTAAATGGTGGACCGATTTTTTCCCTTCCGGCGGCGGTGGTGCCAAAAGCCATACGGCTCTCTATGAATCCTGGACGCCAGACCATACGAATGCCAAGGTGAGCCGACTGGAATCTGTGTCCAATTTCAGCACCCAGGGCGTTCCCAATTCTTATTTCGTCGAAAACGGCTCCTTTTTTAAACTCAAAAATTTCCAGATCGGTTACACGCTCCCCGCGGATTTGGTCAAACGGTGGAAATTAAATCGCCTTCGTGTTTACATACAGGGCTCCAACATTTTTGTGATCACAAAATACAGCGGGCTGGACCCCGAAATTTCCTTTGGCGGCAGTACTAATTTTGGTATCGACGAAGGTGGTTACCGTGCCGGCCGTCAGTTTCTTTTTGGTGTGAACCTGGGCCTTTGATCAACTATTAACAAATAAAAGCATTGCAAATATGAATATCCAAAAAATTTTGATGATCATAACTATCGGGTTATCGTCATTGTCCTGCAATAAATTTCTTGAGTTGGATCCGCAGGGCGTATTAAGTGAATCAGTCCTGCAGGATGCCACCGGGGTAGAAGCCCTGCTGACCGGCGCTTATGGCGCCTTGCATGGGGTGGGTAATTACGGCGACTTTCCCCGTCAGTCTTCTCCCGATAATTGGGTTTACGGTAGCCTGATGGGTGGGGATGCACACAAAGGTGGCGGTGGGGGTATCCAGACCCCGTTGATTAATGTACAGAACGGTGATGCCGATCCCACAATCAATTATTTTAATACGAAGTGGCGCGCAGTTTATGACGGGATTTCCCGGTGTAATGCGGTGCTGCAACTTGTCGGCAAAGTCAATGATATGACGGAGGCCCAGAAAGCAAAAGCTATGGGGGAAGCCCGGTTTCTTCGCGGGCATTTTTATTCTGATCTGAAAAAGATGTTCAATATGGTGCCCTGGATCGATGAAACTACGACCGATTTCAACCAGCCCAATGACCGCGATATCTGGCCGGACATCGAAGCTGATTTTCAATTCGCCGTCGACAACCTCCCTGCGACGCAGGCCCAGCGGGGACGGGTGAATAAATGGGCGGCTGCCGCCTACCTGGCACGGACGTATAGTTACCAGCATAAATGGCCCCAGGCCAAAGTACTGCTGGACGATATTGTCGTAAACGGGGTCACTTCTGAAGGCATACCCTATAATCTTGTGGCTAAATACCGGGATGTTTTTGAGCCTGTTGCTGAAGCAGGTAACCCCGAGACCGTATTTGCTATTCAATCGGTCACCAACCAAACCCCCACCAACCGGGCTACCGGATATTTTGGCTCGGAACTGAATTGGCCTACCGGTGGTCCGTCCACCTGTTGCGGGACTTTCCAACCCACCCAGGATCTTGTGAATTCATTTCGCACGAATTCCGCGGGACTTCCCTTCCTGGCCGATCATAACAACCAGCCGGTTGCTAATGATATGGGCATGAACAGTACGATGCCCTTCCAGGTTGACCAGCAGCCAATGGATCCCCGCGTGGACTGGACGGCCGGCCGCCGGGGGGTACCTTATCTTGACTGGGGGCCCATGCCGGGTAAACTTTGGGTCAGGGACCAATCGGATGGGGGGCCCTATATCCCGATCAAACATATCTACAGGCGGTCGCGGCGTACCATCGACTCTGAAGCCGCCAGTACCCGCTCTACAGCAGTCAATATCCATATTATCCGCTTTGCTGATGTATTACTGATGGCTGCAGAAGCAGAAGTGGAAGCCGGTACACTCGAAAAAGCAACGGAATACGTAAACAGGGTCAGAAGGAGGGCAGCCAACACAGCGGGCTTCCCGGATGCTTTTGAATTGAATAAATTGTTTGCCAAGGCGGTTGTCAGCAATGCGGCTGCCATGACCAGCCTGACGGGTATTGTTAACTATGATTGGGTGGTGCGCGAAGATACCCGAACGACTTTTATGTATCTGGGTGGAGGTTCGGGAACTTTAAGCAATTGGAACGAATACAAACCAGTCAATTACCACGTGGGAGAATATCCTGTTTTTAGCAATAAGGAAGCTGCGAAGGAACGCATTTATTTTGAGCGAAAACTGGAACTGGCCATGGAAGGGCAGCGTTTTTTCGACCTGGTACGGTGGGGCGTTGCCGAAGAACTCCTCAATGATTTTTTTTCCTACGAGAAAACGTTTATCTCCACCCGGGACGGTAAATTCACCCCCGGGAAAAATGAATATTTCCCTATTCCTCAAACCCAAATTGACATGAGTATTGTTAATGGTGTTCCGCGCCTGAAACAGAATCCGGGTTATAACTGAGCCTTCACTACCGGCATTTTACCATTTACTCACCTGGTCGCACACCGGTGACCTAATATTATTTTGTTATGAAATTCAGCTTTCTTTCCATAGCGATACTTGTTTTTTATGTATACTTATTACCCGGTGTCTCGGCCCAAACTTCTGTGCGGCCGGGTAAATTTATTACGGAGCCACCGACGCTTACCAACCTTGGTTTTGAATGGTATATCAGTGGGGATGACAACCGCAATGCCACCGTGTCGGTAGCGTACCGGCAAACAGGTGCCCGGGAATGGAAAACCGGAATGCCCCTGCTTCGTATTGGTGGTGAAAGACCGACAAAAAGGGATTTTGTCGATTATGTAACGCCATCAATGTTCGCGGGCAGTATTCTCGATGTTAACCCTGGTACGGAATACGAATGCCGTTTCACGATGCGCGACCCCGATAAGGTGGTAGGTGACGACGTGCAAACGGTGAAAGTTCGTACCAGGACAGAACCACGGGCGGCCACCGGCGGTCGTGTATTACACGTCTACCATCCCAAATGGGCGGGGCCGAAAACGGAACCTCATTTCACCACGTTAAAAGCGGCATATTATGGGTCCAGTTCGGGCGACTGGTCGGTCCTCAGTGAGCGAATGGTTGGACCGGGGGATATTATTGAAGTACATGCCGGCTTATACCAGGCTGACCGTTTTGCTTATACCAACCCGGAAGGCCTGCCTTTTGACGGGGCCTACGTACTTACAGCGAAAGGTACCGCAGAAAGGCCGATCGTGATCCGCGCCGCCGGTGACGGGGAAGTCATTTTTGATGGCGGCGATGCTTACCGTCTTTTTGACGTCATGGCAACTGCTCACCATATTTTCGAAGGAATCACGATCCGCAATACCGGCATCGCTTTTTATGCAGGGCTTAAGCATGTGATGGGAGCCACCGATCTCACCGTGCGCAACTGCCGGATGGAAAACGTGGGGATGGGTGTCACGACGGAATATGCCGGTTCAAAGAACTTTTATATCGCCGACAATGTCCTGATTGGTAAGGATGACCGTTTTCGCATGATTGCCTGGAACTCCAACCGCAACCCTGCAAAGCATTATGGCGAAACCCCCATCTACAGTTACACCGCGATCCGCGTATATGGCCCCGGTCATGTCATTGCCCATAATGCTATCGCCTTTTTCCATGATGCGATTGTGCTGTCGACCTACGGCGCACCGGAAAAAGAACAGGATCTCAAGGCAGTTTCCGTTGATATTTATAACAATGATATCCACCTGATGATCGATAATTTTATCGAGGCGGACGGGGGCGTTCACAATATACGGGTGATGCGAAACCGGGGTATTAACGTGGCCAGTTGCCCGTTGAGTGCGCAACCTGTATACGGGGGCCCGGCCTATTTTATCCGCAACATTGCTTATCACAGCCCCGGCGGCTGCACCCTGAAATTTAGTGAGAATGTTCCGGGGCTGATGGTTTACCATAATACTTTTATCAGCGAGAATATCGAAAAAGGAATTTATACCAACAGTGCTGTTTTTAATAATTTATGGCTCGGCACCGACTGGCCGCAGCGGCCTATCGCCGTTTTTCCGCGTGCGCCCAATACACAATCGGATTACAATGGCTTCCGACCCAATCATGGGGTTGCAGATCAATACGTGTGGGTCAATGCAGCTGGCCGGAAAGGTTTCGCTAAGCTTGCCGATTATAGCAGCGAAAGTGGTTTTGAAAAACATAGCCGTGAATTAGATTATGATATTTTTGAGCATCTCCAGGCACCTTCTTTCGAAAATCCTTATAAGGTGTACCATGCCATAGATCTGGACTTTCGATTGAAGGCAGGCGGTAAAGCCATTGATGCCGGTATCCCCATCAATAATGTCAATGATGGATTCAGTGGGAAGGCACCTGATCTCGGAGCTCTCGAGTCCGGGGAACCTGACCCTGTTTACGGCCCGAGGGGACCCATTTCAAATAAGCCCTTTTACCGCTAAAAAAACCGCAATGCAGACAGATAAAGTTCATTTGTCCCAGCTCCTGGCGAAAACAGGTTTGTATCCATCCAAAGCTTATTGGAACCTTTCGCCAAAGAGCCTTGTGGAAAAGACAATTGAATCAGGACAGGGCAGGCTTAATGATACCGGTGCGCTTTGTGTTAATACCGGCGAATTTACGGGCCGGTCACCTAAAGACCGTTATATCGTCAGCGATTTTGAAACCGATAAGTTGATCCATTGGGGTGACATTAATATCCCGGTTACCCTGAAGGTATTTGATAACTTATACAGGAAGATGTGCGTTTATTTAGAAGGCCGGGAAATATGGGTAAGAGATTGCCTCGTGTGTGCCGATCCCCGGTACCAACTGAGCATACGGGTTATCAACGAGACCCCCTGGGCTAACTTGTTTTGCCATCATTTATTTATACGGCCAGAAGAAATCGCATCGACAACACCCCGAAGCAAATGGCTGATGTTACAAGCCCCGGGATTCAAGGCAGGACCTGAAGACGGAACCCGCCGCGGCAATTTTACTATTATTAATTTTTCGGATAGAATTATCCTGATCGGTGGTACCGCTTATACCGGTGAATTAAAAAAAGCCGTCTTCAGCGTGCTGAATTTTTTGTTGCCAACCCGGCACGGGGTATTACCGATGCACTGTTCAGCCAACCAAGGCACAGATGGCAGTGTTTCGTTATTCTTTGGATTAAGCGGTACAGGAAAAACCACGCTCAGTACCGATGCCCGGCGCCGTTTGATTGGGGATGATGAACATGGCTGGGGCGTTGGTACTGTTTTTAACTTTGAAGGTGGATGCTATGCCAAAATCATCTCGTTAAACAGAAAAAGAGAACCCTTGATTTATCACGCGGTACGGGAGAACGCCCTGCTGGAAAATACCGGGTTCAGGAAAGGTACTATTGAAGTTGATTATGACGATGCTTCCGTGACAGAAAATACCAGGGCCGCTTACCCGATTGACTATATTCCCGGTGCCGTAATTCCCTCCATTGGTACCGAACCAACGAATGTTTTTTTCCTCACCTGCGACGCTTTAGGTATCCTGCCGCCTATTGCCCGGTTGGATACAAACCAGGCCATGTATCATTATTTAAGCGGCTATACTTCCAAAATTGCCGGTACAGAAATGGGGATTATCCAGCCTCAACCGGTGTTTTCTGCCTGTTTTGGAGCCGTTTTCCTACCCTTACATCCCGTGGAATACGCGAACCTGCTTGGACAAAAGCTTAACGGGAATCCGGGTATCCGGGTATGGCTTGTCAATACCGGTTGGAGCGGCGGTCCATATGGTACAGGCAAAAGACTTCCGCTCGCTTATACACGGGAAGTTATTCGGGCGGCTTCGTCCGGGGAATTAGAACAGTCCCGTTTCGAAACAGAGCCTGTATTCTCTTTGAAAATACCCGTTAATATTTCCACTATTCCGGCGCAAATTTTATTTCCCCGGACGACCTGGTCTGATAAAGCCGCCTATGATAGCAAGGCGCAGGAGCTTACGCACTTGTTTAAACAAAATTTCAACAACTATGAAGGGATGGCCCGCCCCGAAATACTGGCAGGCGGGCCTGGTTAACCCCAGCTACCTGCGGTTACTTACTATTTTTTATCAATCCATTTTTTAATACAACATATGAAATTATACAAACTCAATCCTGATATCCTACTGGAAAACGAAGGTCAGTATTTCAGCCTCTCCACTACGGACTGGGATGGGTTGGTTAACCGGGAACATCTCTATGATTTCCTGCTCGGAAATGCACTGGACCGACAACTCATTGTAGATAAAGAAAAAGCGGACCGGTTAATTCATACCGAGTTATCGGCGCCCCTGGGAAGCCAGGAAATCTGGGCTTCCGGCGTCACCTACCTGCGCAGCCGGCAGGCGAGGATTGAAGAATCAAAAGATGCCGGCGGTGGCGATTTTTATGACCGGGTTTACGAGGCGGAAAGGCCTGAACTTTTCTTCAAGGCCACAGCGGCCCGGGTTGCAGGTTCCGGGCAACAAGTGAATATACGGCGGGATTCGGACTGGGATGTACCGGAACCGGAACTGACCCTGTTCCTTAATTCAAAAGGGCAGATACAGGGGTATACTATCGGAAATGACATGAGTTCCCGGAGCATAGAAGGGGAGAACCCCCTTTATCTCCCGCAGGCTAAAACATATGATCGTAGTGCCGCGGTGGGACCTTGCCTTTATGTCCCGAAAGCCCCGCTATCCCCCGAAACAACCATCACGCTGGAAATACTCCGGGACCGGGCGACGATTTTCAACGACGCTATTGCCATTAGCCGCATGAAACGGGGGCACCGTGAACTGGCAGAATATCTTTTCCGCGAATGTTCTTTTCCCACAGGCTGTTACCTGATGACCGGTACGGGTATCGTGCCTCCTACTTCGTTTACGTTACGACCCGGTGATGAAATCCGGATAACCATCGATTCGATCGGCACCCTGGTTAATACCGTGGGCCAGGCAGAAATCGACTCCTTAAAAAAATAGATCATGGAACAACCCATTTTAAACAAAGCCGGGCAAAACCGGGTATTCCAGGCGACTAACCCGGCAACCGGTGAAATGCTGGCCCCGGTGTTCACGGAATTCTCCGCGGACCAGGTCAACCAGGCAGTCACCATTGCCGAGCAGGCGTTTCAGAGCTACCGAAGCCAATCAGGGCCGGAAAAGGCTTTATTCCTGGAAACTGCCGGTGAAGAATTGCGAAGCATTCAAAATGACCTGATTGCTTATTGCCAATTGGAGACCGGGTTACCTGAAGGCAGGCTGTTATCGGAACTAACAAGAACTATTAACCAGTTAAAGCTTTTTTCCGGTTTATTGCGAGAGGGTTCCTGGAGAAATGCCCGCATCGACCGAGCGCAGCCTGACCGGCTACCGCTGCCGGGCCCGGATCTCCGGCAGATCCAGGTCCCGCTTGGCCCGGTTGGCATCTTCGGCGCCAGTAATTTTCCTTTTGCCTTTTCCGTGGCCGGCGGCGACACGGTATCGGCCCTGGCGGCCGGGTGTACCGTGGTTGTCAAAGCACATCCTGCGCACCCGGGTACTTCAGAAATGGTCAGCGAGGCTATCCGGTCGGCGGCTCGCAAGACCGGGCTTCCCGAGGGAGTACTGACACTGGTCCACGGCCAATCAGCCACTGCAGGTATGGCCATCGTCAGCCATCCCGGCATCCAGGCGATTGGGTTCACCGGTTCGACCAAAGGGGGAATGGCCATTGCAGCCGCAGCCGCCGCCAGGAACCAGCCCATCCCGGTTTTCGCAGAGATGGGAAGCACGAACCCGGTGTTTATTTTGCCGGGGGCACTCCGGGATAGATCAACGGTACTGGCCAATGCCCTGGTGAGTTCCGCTACCCTTGGCGTGGGACAGTTTTGCACCAACCCGGGTCTGGTGATTGTGCCCGAAGGCCCCGATGCGGAAAATTTCATAGCCAATATCGTTACACTGTTTACCAACGCCCCGGCGGGCATAATGCTGACGCAGGGTATCAGCCAGGCTTACCGAAATGGAATTGACAGACTGATTAATGAAAACGGGGCCGTCCTGATCGCTTCTGGTAAACCATCGGACTATGCTGCCTGCGGGATTCCTTACCTGTTGCGTACATCGGCCGCCACTGCGCTTGCCCATCCGGCGATTACCGGCGAGGTCTTCGGACCTTCGACGCTGGTTATCACCACCCGGAACAAAACAGAGCTCTTACAATTTGCCGAATATTTAACCGGGCATCTTACCGCGACCATTCATGCCCATGCCAGTGATCTGAATGAATTTCACGAATTGCCGGGCATCCTGGAGCGTAAAGCCGGTCGTATTATTCTAAACGGATTTCCAACGGGTGTAGAGGTAGCTCATTCGATGGTGCACGGAGGGCCATTCCCGGCAACGACTGATTCACGCACAACATCGGTTGGAACGGCCGCTATTTACCGTTTTACCCGGCCCGTATGCTACCAGGACTATACACCAGATTTACTTCCCGCCGAACTCCTGGATGAAAACCCGCTCCGCATCTGGCGGTTGGTGGACGGGGAATTAAAAAAAGATGCCCTCTCAATTGACCCTATAAAATAAATGCTTTGAAAAAGAAATACTTTTATTCACTAGCCCTCATCCTGTCGCTACTATGCCTGATAATATGTTGCGTAATGTGGTTTACCGCAGGTGCAGCCCAGGCCGGACCTTTTGCGATCGCCTTGTTTCTGTTGCTTGCCGTGGGTTTCAGGGGGTTTCCCGCCTATAAAGGATTTTCCTATACCATAATCATTTTCGCCGCGGTCACCACAGCCCTTTACTACCCGGCTTATTTTGTTGAATTCGAGGGGTTCCGGTTTGCTACGCTGATAACGCCGCTGATACAAGTGATCATGTTTGGCATGGGCACCTCGATGGGACTAAAAGATTTCGCCGGTGTCATTAAAACTCCCCGCGGCGTATTTATCGGGGTGACAAGTCATTTCATCATTATGCCATTGGTGGGATTTAGCATGGCGCATCTCAGTGGTTTTCCCCCGGAAATTGCCGCCGGTGTCATTCTAATCGGGTGTTCGCCAAACGGGATGGCCTCTAACGTTATTTCCTATCTCGCCAAGGCCAACCTCGCACTTTCCATTACGATAACGGCTGTTTCCACGATGCTGGCGCCGCTGGTTACCCCTGTGCTAATGAAATGGCTGGCCGGCACGTTCATTGAAATCAATGTTTTCGATATGATGTGGGATATCGGTAAAATGGTCATTATCCCAATTACTGCCGGTATCCTTTTTAACCAATTATTAAAAGGCCGGGCAAAATGGCTGGATGCCGCCATGCCGCTGCTTTCTATGGCGGGCATTGCTTTTATCATCGTCATTATTACGGCAGCCGGCCGCGATAGCCTGCTCACTATAGGTCCGTTACTGATACTGATTGTGCTGATCCATAACCTGATGGGTTATACGTTAGGATACTGGACCGGCCGTTTGTTTAAAATGAATGAACGCGATTGCCGTACGATCGCGATCGAAGTGGGTATGCAAAACGGGGGACTTGCTTCCGGGCTTGCGAAAGAAATGGGTAAAATGGCCACCGTTGGGCTGGCCCCGGCGATCTTCTCTTCCCTGATGAATATTACCGGATCCCTGCTGGCATCGTACTGGCATCGCAAACCACTGCCTCCCGAACAGGACAACAAGCGAGTTGCCTCCACCGAAATCGTTCCTGAAGCTGTTATACACTAAATCATTAACTATGTCAAAGTACCTGATCATCCTTCTTTTTTTACAGGCGCATCTTTTTGCAACGGCCCAGCGTATCGGTGCTTCACCCGAATATATCAGGGCGCTTACCATTGAATGGAAAGGGGAGCGTTTGCCTGACGGAAGACCCTGGGTGCCGGATAATATCTTGCAGCGACTGCAGAAGATATCCATTGAAGAGGCCTGGACAGTCTTGCGGAGCAAAGGGTACGATAACCAGTACGAAGGAAACTGGCTCATTATTCATCCCGACAGCGTAATGACAGGCAGGGTGGTCACCGCACAGTATATGCCTTTGCGTCCCGATTTGCAGCAACACGTAAAAGAACAGGGAAAACTTGAAAACCGGTCCCAGGTTGGCGCTACCCATGCCTGGCCGGTCGATATACTTACCAACGGCGATGTCTATGTTGCAGATGCATATGGTAAGGTAGCCGGAGGCCCGCTGATTGGCGACAATATGGGTAACGCCATTAGTGCCCGCTCGGCCAATGGAGTAATCTTTTACGGATCAGCCCGGGACCTGCAGGGGCTCAGTACGATCAAAGGTTTCAACGGGTGGTTAAAAGCACAGGATCCATCGTTTATACAGGATATGATGCTGACCGGTATTAATATTCCAATCCGTATCGGGCAGGTGTCGGTGTTGCCTGGTGACATTGTCCTTGCCAACCGCTACGGTACTGTTTTTATTCCTGCAGCCATTGCCGAAGAACTGGTCGTGACAGCGGAAATATCTTCTTTGAAGGATGTATTCGGGCACCAACGCCTGAAAGAAAAAAAGTATTCAGCCGGCGCTATTGACGGCACCTGGACAGATGCCATCAAAAAGGATTTTTTCTCCTGGCTGGACCAGTATGCCGAAAAACCACCCCTGACAAAAAAACAAATCCTGGACTACCTGGATAAAAACTATTAGCAAGCAGTCAGTCAGTCCGTAAAGCCCCGCTATTCCTGGCGGGGTTCATTTTTACTCCGAGAGAAAACGCCGCGTACGATGTTTGTAATAGGATGGAGATTTCTGTTGTGCGTACCGTAACAGGAATTTTATAGGCCAGGGGAATTCGTTGGTAGGTTGATCACAAAATTTTAAGGATGAAACCTCCGCATCCTGTCAACACCCGCACTACCCGATTGAAATGTTTTACCTCTTATTTACATTAATTTACATTCCTTAACACACTGTCTGAACGGGCCTGTTTACTTTTAAAAAAAACAGCGGTATGTTTAAGACTGGTGGAATTACAAAGTGTTTGATCGTTTTAAGCTGTTACTGGCTCATCGCTTGCGGACTTAATAAAAGTACCCGGGCTCCCGTTGATCATTCAACATCAAGCGTCGTCCAAACTGGCAAGTTATCCATTGTACAAAAGCTGAAAGAAATTGACCACTTGCCGGTGAAGGAAAGAATTGCGCTGTACCACCAACTAAAAATAGAAAGCCCTGACAGGTATAATTTCCGGGACGAAACCGAAATTACCCTGTATGGTTACATGTTACTGTGGGGCAATAAGGTGACCGAAGCCCTTGAAATATTTAAGTTAATTGTATCGGAATTCCCCGATTCCTCCAATGCCTTTGATAGCCTGGGTGAAGGATACCTGAGAGATGGGGACACAACGTTATCCCTTGCTAATTACGCAAAATCACTGGCACTTAATCCCGAAAATTTTAATGCAGAAGACCAGATAGAGCGAATTAAATTTCCAAATAGATTACCCCAAAAACCTGCTGATAAGTTCGCTAAGGTATTTCCGACCAATGAATATATAGCTGACCTGGATCAGTTGGGCAGGACCTTAACGAAAGTACACCCGAACGCACTCAAATTTATTTCCAAGGCAGCATTCTGGAAAATCATTGAAGACAAGAAAGCCCTGATTACAGCCACTACAACGTACGGTGAATTTGCCTGGCATTGCAGTGAAGTGATTGCCAGTATTAAGTGCTCACATACCAGCATGGGAAGTTTTAATCCCGAAAATGAAATGTTACCGCTTCCATTGCGATTTCCCCTGCAAACCCGCTGGGTGGCCAATCAATTATATGTTATTGATGCATTGAGCAATTCCGGTAAGGTGAAGAAAAAGGACGAAATAGTAATTATCAATGGGATCACAGTCTCCCAGCTTATAAGCGGTATTTATAAGCATATCTCATCCCAGGGTTTTATACAAACTACCAAGAAACATTTTTTTAACACGTGGTCCACCGGCCTGATACCTTATGCACTGGGTTTCCCGGAGACTTACCGAATAGTCGTCAAAGGAAGGGAAAATGCCATTGTATTAAACAAGGCGGAGGCTTTCAAGGACCCCTTTAACGATCCATCTATTAAACATTGTGACGGCAATTTATGCTTAGATGTATTAAGTGATGATAAAACGGCCATCCTGACTATTGCATCATTCAACTATTATCCCTGGAATAATTTTGATGTTTTCAGGAAATTCATTGACAGCAGTTTTAAAGAACTAAATAGAAAAGGTATTGTCAACCTCGTGATAGATGTGCGGTTAAACGGTGGAGGTTCCCAGCAATCCAGCATTCATTTACTTAGATATTTAACGGAGAAGCCGTTCATTTACTATTCGAACGTTCAATTTAAAGGGAAGCTGGAAAAAATAGACGGGGAAGAAGTTGTCGCTCCCTTTGAAAACCGTTTTAAAGGCAGGCTCTATTTTATGATGGATGGAATCGGAAATTCTACAACGGGCCATTTCATGTCCCTGGTTAAAGTTTTTAAGTTAGGAACTATCGTGGGCGAAGAATTGGGGTCCAATCAGTTTTGTTCGGCAGGACAAACCATATGCCGGCTTGCAAACACGAAGTTGGTATATTATGTGGCGGACAATACACACGAATCTACCGCCACATCGCTTCCAGATGAAACAGGCATTTTGCCCGATCATTATGTTAAACAAAGCATTGATGACTATTTAAGCGGTATTGATGCGGTCAGGAAGTATACGATTGGCCTGATCAAAGCTGGAAAATGAGCAACAATTTAGTAGGGCGTAGTGGCGAACAGGCTGGTAAAAGCCGGAATAGATTATCCGAACGACCATCGGAATGTATAATAGACTTCTGAATATTCAGTGGTGGTATTTTTTAAATCACGTGTAATACGAAAAAGGTAGGCGCAGTCATGTTCAGCAAGGACTTCTTTCGTACCTGCTATGAATCATTAAAATGTAAAAGGGGAATCAGCAAGTTGTCAAGTGAGCTGCTGCGATGCGCGAGAAATTCATTTATCTAAGCCGGAGCCGCAGCTCACGGATGTTAGCGTGTTTTATTGATAGTCGCAGTTGAACAGGATAAGTATTTTCCCCGTAAAAAAATGTTTTTTACCTGCAGCCACTTCGGAAAAAGTATGTAAGAGGGAATATAAAGTCGGTTCTCGCTGGCCAGGCGTAATCAACTTCGTAAAGCAGGGTTTTACAAAATTGATCAGACCTTACAAGACTGCTATCTATTCCAATTGTCGTCCAACGCCGCACAACATGGTATGCCACAAGCGGCATTGCAATTAGGAAGAAATATTAATTATATTAGTGCCGCAGCGGCAATACCGGCTTTAGGCGCAACAATTTTTAACCTCATATTTAGACCAGTAATGTTGAATTTTTTCCGAACCGTTCGGATTTATATTAAGATCAGTAAGAATAAAGTTGAAGTAACAGATTTGGAAACCGGGAAAACCGTTTCTCAATCTGCTGAAAATGACTTTTCAAGCATAAGAAATGTTGTCAGCAATTTTAATAATGCTAATCAAACTATTGGATCAGTTTTAAAGGAAATGAATATCAACACCTCTTTTTGGCGGCCAAGGACAAAAATTCTGATTCAACAACTCGAGGTAACAGAAGGAGGATTAAGCGACATTGAAAAAAGAGCCTTAAGAGATCTTGGTGAAATGGCTGGAGGAAATCAGGTCTACATCATTGAGCACTCTCGCCAGGTTTCAATTGTTGACGCCCTATTAGAACTTCAAAAGCAATAATTGTATGCGCCTAACAATGCATTGCAGCTTAAGTTCGGGGATGGACTGTGTACGTTTTGAGCTTTTGAGAAATTTGTTTTTACATTTGTCATGGCGTTTCGATTTTGGATGAACAAAATTGTTTTTGTAGCCAAAATTAATTTGGACTACTGTCCTGCTCTAAACGCCTTTTTATATAGCATAAGGGCTTGGCGAACTGCCGGCTTTAGAATAATATTCAGCGACATATCTTTACTCAACACCAGGCCCAGCAGAAGTAACACGGACTACCGGCACTTCGTCAAGCTCTGGAACGTTAACGGCAATCTTCGAATCCCCAATAAAACAAAGCCCGAACAAGGACAAGAATAAAATAGTAACCATTGATCCTGTCAGTATAAGATGAACAACCCGATGCCAAATATCCGTACAGAACAATGCAAGCTTCATCCTGCATTACGTTCGCTGATAAGGTATATCGTAATTATAGAAGCTGATTTCGGCAAGATTCCTGTTAGAATAGAGGGTAATTATATGCCGTCGCCCGACCAGGCAATGTTCATCAATCTCTATACCCGGTTTAATTCCAAAAAATCAGGAGAGAAAAATTTCAACACTGTTACAGCTTGTACGTTGATAGGAGCACAAATTACTCCCTTCAAACTACTGGTAGAAGAAAGTCATAAAGCCGTATCAATTATTTT
>WUUC01144097.1_pt1 | contig 23890 bp, 20 predicted proteins | sample 6278441 | NCBI WGS metagenome assembly WUUC01 (sample SAMN13675441, study PRJNA597444) | soil metagenome | isolation source: soil | place: USA: Washington | collected 2017-10 | reverse complement strand
ACGGGCGTTGATCACGGTCACGGCAGCGTTCCCGCTCACGAGCGCGGCCACGGCCCCGGGCGCGACCACGAAAGCGAACACGGCCACGGCCACGAACACCACAGGTTTTGATCGCCCGTTCTTATTCCGTGGTCGAGCTCAGCACCGGGCCCACGTCGTAAACGCTCCGCCGGGACCAGATGCGGGCGCAAACGCCGCAATCGACGTGGGCTCGGCGGGCGGCGGTGTTGCAGGATGCTGAATGCCCTTCCCGGAAGCGAAAAGGCGGCCTAGAACGGACGTTCAATCGATCGGGCAGGAGTAGACGATGCGATACACGGTCGACGCGACGATGAGGCGGCGGCTTGGACGCGTGCCTGCACCGAACATACGGATCCTGAACTGCGTCGCGCTTGCCACTGCGCTGACAGCGATGAGCTGCGACGGGGGAGCGCCGCCGCAATACGCCAACGATGACGGCGGTGCGATCACCGTCGCCAATCCAGATGGCTCCGCCGGGACCTCCGCGGGTGGAACGGGCGGCAGCACTGGATCTATCGGCGGCGGAGGCAATCCGGGCGCCGCGGCTGGCGGGGGAGGCGCGGCCGACAGCGGAGCGGGACCAGACAGCGGACAGGGACAGGACGGCGGCGGCTCGTCCGGAGGCAGCGACGATGCAGCCGGCGCGATGCAACCGTCGAGCGGCTGCGGAATGGAGCCGGTCGCCGCCGGCAGCGCGACCCTCCAAGTGAACGGAATGGAGCGACAATACCTGGTCGCTTTGCCTCAGACATACGATAGGAATCGGCCTTATCCGCTGGTGCTGGCCTTTCACGGAGCAGGTCTCACTGGACCACAGTTTCGCAGCTTCTTCAATCTCGTGACTCCCGTCGGGACGGACGGCATCGTCGTGTATCCAACCGGGTTGGGGGGCGGATGGGACGTGCGGCGCGACGTGCCTTTCGTCGATGCGCTGCTGATGAAGCTCGAATCTAGCTACTGCATCGACGCGCAGCGCATCTTCGCGACCGGCCACAGCAATGGGGGGTTCTTCACGAATGCGCTCGGCTGCCAGCGTGGTGATGCCTTACGCGCCATCGCGCCGATGTCTGGCGGGCAGCAGCAACGGGCGAGCTCGTGCACGGGTAACGTTGCCGTGTGGATCTCGCACGGCAACGCTGACGACATCGTCATGACCAGCTACGGGCGACAGAGTCGCGATTTCTGGGTCGCGCGCAACGAGTGCGATGCGATGATGGTCATGCCCGTATCGTCCTCTCCCTGTGTGGAGTACCTCGGCTGCGCCGCCGGTGCTCCTGTTCGCTACTGCGAATACGACGGGGGTCACAACCTCATGCCCATGTCAGCGCAGACGATCTGGGCGTTCTTCAAGCAGTTCTGAACTGGCTCACCGCTCATTCCACAGCTTGCCTCTGAGCGGTCCGGTTCGGGATACCCTCAGCCTTCGCATGGCCGGTCTCACCGTTTAGGTCCGGTGCACCGCTGCTGGGTCATCGGACAGAGACCCGTTCGACGTCTTTGAGAGGAAGCTTCTCAGACTGAGGTGAGTGACGCGGGCTTCTGAAGCCTTAGAACTCCTGCCGAGCGAGCAGACCGGGAACCTCGATCGCGCGCCAGCTTGCGTCCGGTTCGGGCAGCGTCAGCATGAAGGCGCTGTCGCTCACACCATCATCGAGGTTCCGCTTGTAGACCTCCACCTCTTGCATGGGGCCGTGTTCACCATGGACAATCGCGCGCGCGGGCTCCCCTTCGGGCGTGCCGTGTACGAGCAGCGTTCCCTCTCCCCAGTGAACACCCGCCGAGTCTGAGACTAGCAGACGCCACGACACCTCCACTTCCTCCTGCACGCCGAAGAATGCCGGCACCTCCGCCTGGGCGTTGACCTGGACCGCGCGCTCCAGAAGCGCCTGGTACGTGTAGTCGCTGATCCACGCAGACCAGCGAGGCTCGGGGCAATAGCTCATCATGTCCTTGCGCGTGGGCTCATAGAACTCGTTCGACCGTTGGTCATAACCCCACACGCCAATCGCCGCGTTGGGATAGGGATAGCGCGGATCGGGATCCTGAACGTTGCATGGGGCATGAAACCTGCCATGAGCATGACCGAGCTCATGAGACATGGTGGCGGCCCCGGTCCGTCCATCGTCCGGCCTGTAACCTTGCGCCCAACCCGCAGACACCTTGCTGCCCGCTGCGCTTGGGGTCGTGTTCGAGCAGCCGGATTGGCCGCCCAAGATGCCCGGCGCAAGCCCGTAATAGTACACATCGTTGGGCGGGCGATCTTGGCTCCTGCGAGACGTGACCGAGGCGAGGAGCGCACACATGGAACCCGCGAATGACGTGAGCGGCTCGCCGATGGTGAACTGAACCTGTGTAATGGGATACACCGCCTCGAGCCGCTCCTTGAACGGCACGAGGGCCGTCTCGGTCACGTCGGTCCCGCTGATGGGCACGATCTGGATTTTGATCGGACCAGTCTGGCGGGCTCCCAGCTCCTCGAATCCCTCGCTGGGAAAGCGCGCTCGTGAAGTATTTGCGCCCGGAGCGCCCGTCGGGGCTCCGCCACACTCCATCAACGTCACCGCATACCGTGTACCCGGCCTGATGGCTTCGGCCGGCACGGACACCTGGAAGGTGCTGGCGAGATCCGCATCACTCGAAGCGACCATCGGCCTCAGCATGCCGAAGAACGCCTCCTTCTGGCTCGGGTCCGGCGTTGCGACCTCAGTCAGGTCGATACGGACTGACACATTTCGTGCAGTCCACCCCGCTTCGGGCCTGACGTGGACGCGAAACATGGTCTTGCGCCCCGCCACGACATCGGCATTCCGTGTACCCATGCGGATGGGCTGGCCCTCTTCCATGACGGGAATCTGCACGGTTTGATAGACGTCGATGGCGGTCAACGACAGGCCGCTCACGGGCGTTTCGGTGCAACCCTTGGGCCCCACGCACTGGGCCGCTTCGCAGAGATAGCCCTTGGTGCACGCGTTTCCGCACGCCCCGCAATGCCCCGGGTCGGTCGACGTGTTCATGCACGCATTGCCGCACGCGGCCAAACCACCGCTGCACGTACAGAGGCTGTTGGTGCACATCGTGCCCGCGGGACACGCTGTCCCGCAGGCCCCGCAGTGGGCAGGGTCAGATCGAAGGTCCACGCACGAGCGATTGCAGGCAGCCAGTGCGCCGCATTGCGGGATGCACTGGCCGCCGACGCAGGCCTCACCCTGTGCACACGCATTGTTGCACGCTCCGCAGTGGCCGCCGTGGTCGTTCAACGAGACGCATACGGGGCCTGCGGTGCTCACACAAACGGCTTGATCGCAGCTAGCGTTGCACGTCCCTCGTACGCAGAGTTGGCCTCCCGGGCAGGTACTGTTGCAGCCACCACAGTGGCTTGGATGGGTGGCCAAATCGACGCACTCCCCGCCGCAGAATCCCTGCCCCGAACCACACGCGTTTGCAGGTAGTCCTTCCTGGAAACGCCCGTCGTCGCCGTCCTCGCATCCCGATGGTACGCCGGCGAGCGCCATCGCAAACCAAACCCGTACACGTAAGCCGCGCATGGCCGGAAGCTATCCCGTCACGAGTGCGAACGACAATGCCGACGATGGCGCGCCGTGCCTGTTTGGCAGCCGATGCTCTAAAATTCCGGGCGTGCCATTACCCTAAACGGTCGGAAAGGCGCGGGCCCAGGCACCTTGGTCCAAAACGCCGGGCGGAGTGGGCAGATAAGAAGTGGGCACTCTCCCGCGCGATGCCGCAGCGCGTCTCGTCATCGGCAGCGACCGGCACTTTCAGCTGTATCCTAGGTCTCATTTTCGGGACCACGAACATTCGCTAGCGCGGGCGACGTGCTGCGGCCGTGACGGTGCGCGTACCAGAGCAGCGCAGCGCCGACTGCGAACGCGAACAGCGACCCGTAGTGGCCAGGTGTGAGTCCGCCATAGGTAGCATCGGCGGCACGCAGAAAGTCGAGGGCGAAGCGGAAGGGCGCGTAGAGCAGCGCGAACCACGCTGTGTAGAAGCCCCATGGGCGCGGCTTCTTCGACAACGCCAGGAACAGCGCGCAGACCGCGATCGACCAGAACACCTCGTACAGACCGAGATCGTGGCGCGTGGCAACCGGCAGCCCTGGATACTGATAGTTCTCTACGCCGAGAAAGAAGTCAGTCTCGCGCCCGGGATGATCGTGCACGACGAAACAGCCCAGTCGGCCGAAGATCCAGCTCAAGGGAAAGCCGAACGCGATGCAGTCGTAAACGGGTAACAGCGGTAGCTTGCGCTTGCGCGCCCAGTAGAAGCCGCCGAGCACCGACCCGAACACGCCACCGAACGACGATAGGTTCTCCCACACGAACAAGAGTCTCCAGGGCTCGCGCAACACGAGCTCGGGCTCATAGGCAACCAGGTCGAACACGTGGCCGAGCACGAAGCCGATGATCACGACGTGCGTCGCGCAATCGCTCACCACCTCGGGCCGAATGCCGTTGCGTTTGCCATACCAGGCCGCGAGCCGAAAGCCCAACAGGACACCGACTGCCACCAACAGACCAAAGGGCTGAATGCCGAGCTTGGTGCCGGGGATGGTCCAGCCCGTTGGCTTGAACCACGGGATGAAGAGCAGCGCGGGCATGGTGAGCTCCAGCTAGATGGGTGTTCGCTTCAACAGGCTGAATGCGGAAATATTCGCGATTGCCCTGTCTGCTGCGCAGCCCAACTGGATGCCACGAGCAGTTGCCAAAGCGCCGGATAGCGCCCGCGCAGCTGCGCCCAACCTCACGACAGTGCGACGGGCGCGACGTGACCGACCTGGCGCTACAGCTCCGGATCCGGCATCGCTTGATCGGCGCGCGGCGCCTGCAGCGCGATCTCGCGCGGCGTTGCCAGCGGACGCAGTGCGAGCAGCGCGCTGGCCAGCAGGGACAGCAAGAGTCCCGCGAGCGCGCCTGCCGCGGCTCCGAGCAGCACTCGAGGGCGAACTGGCTCGACTGGTGGCGTCGCGGGATCGATGACTTTCGCGTCGGACACGCCGGAAGCGGTGGCCAGGCCCACTGCGGACGAGCGCTCGCGCAGCGCTTTCAACCAGGTCTCGTTTTCATCGCGCTCTCGTGCCAGCCGCCCGTACTGCAGCTGTTGGTACTGGAGCTCGCGTCCGGCCGCGTTCGCGCGATCGAGCGAGGCCTGCAGCTCTTTCTCGATCTGCTGAACCTCGCCAAGCTCCGCTTGTGCGCTGCGCACGACCCCCGAAACGGAGCTCTGCATGCGGCCCCACAATACGTCCAGTTTCTTATGCCCGATGCGAACGTCATCCGCGCGCGACTCTCGATCGGCTTCGAGATCCGGCTGCTGGAGCACGAGCGCCAGGTAGGCGCTGCGCAGCTGCTTCACCTCTTCGCTTTGATCCAGTTCTGCGGCGCGCACATCGAAAGGATTGTCGCTCTGCGCGGCGCCCTTGAGCCGCGCGAGCCGCGCTGCGAGCTCGATGTGACGCAGCCGCGCCTCGGTGATGAGCTGAGTCAGGCGCTTGATCTCGTCCGTCAGTGCGGCCTGTCGGTCGCCCGGAAGGAGCACGGGACCCTCGCGCTGCTCCAGGACGGTCTGGATTTCCACGTCGGTCTGCTCGAGTCGCTGGCGCGTCGCTCCGATCTGCTCGCGCACCCAGCCTAGTGCGCGCTCGGTCGTCGAGACACGGTCTTCGAGCGCCTTGCGCAAGTACGCCTCGACGACGGCGTTCGCGATGCGTGCCGCGCGGCGCGGGTCCGTGTGCTCGACGCTCAAGCGCACGACGCGAGTCCGCGGGAGCACTTCGATGGCGAGGCGCTCGCGCAGCTTGGCTGCCGCTTGCATCTTCACGCTATCCGGGTCCCGTCCCGGCGCGCCCGCAATCAGCGACGGATCCCGGTCGAGTCGGAGCTCCTGAACCACGCGCTCCGCGACGGCGTTGCTGGTGAGGATGACGTCTTGCGTGCGGTACCACTCCTCGTTGATCGGGGCGGGGCCGCGCGGCGCCGCGGCTCCTGGTGTGAGGAGCGGCTCTTTCCCGTAGTCGAGCACGCATTCCGCCCGGTACAGCAGAGGCTGCTGCAATGTCCACGCAGCGAACAGACCCGAAAAGGCGAGGGTGGTCGCCGTTATCAACCAGAGCCGAAGGCGAAAACGCCTGGTTTTCCCGCCAGCAGTGGACACGCGCAGCAGGCTGCCACGGCCACCTGGTCCGTGCTAGGTGGTCGCTTCCCGCGGGAGCGCGCGCCTGGGGCAGCGGCTGTGGCAGACTTCGATCAAACGCGCCCGAGAGCGCGGCCTCAGCCATCTTGCGGATGGAGAGGTCTTTGCCAGTTGGTTCCATCGCGCGCGGATTCGTGGATGCAGACGGGGACTACTACATCCGCGCGGACGCCTACTGGCGATACTGCGCCGTGTTCGGTGAGGCGACGTCATCGGTGAGGACCTGCGTGCTGCGCGTGCGCAAGGGCGAAGCGCAGTTCGACCCCGAGTACTTCCGATCTCGAGGCCGCGCTCGCGTATTTGGCACCTAAGCGGACTGAGCGTGGTCGCGCCAGGACGGATCATCACGCCGGTGAATGCCTTGCCTGCGAGTCGTGCCGCTCTACCTCAGCTTTTGCAGCACGCGTCGCTGCCGCGCCAGCAGCACGAGCGCAAGCAGCCAAGGAAACGATGGCGTGTAGGGCAAATGACGGGTCGCGAGGGTACAACCACCGGGACTGCCTTGGTTCACCTCAGTTTCTGGCGCGGCGCTGTCCGCCGCACGGTCGGCAGCTCCGCTGTCGTCTGCAGGCGGGCCGGAAGGCGTAGCGTCGGCCCGAGGGGCGGGAGCTGGCTCCGCCATACTTGCTGCGTCGGCTCCCGCGTCCGACACTTCGACCACGAACTCGTCGCCGCCGTCTCTCCTGGAGATCAGCGGCGGCGCGCTGCAGCTGTCGCCGCCAACGAGCTTCCAGGCGTCGGCGCCGAGCTCGGCTGAGGACCCGCATCCTGCCCTCCAAGGACGCGCCACGTCCCCAGCCAAGGCGCACTTGTCGGGTTTGCAGAGCTGGCCGCTCGCCACGGTCTGACCGCGCGCATCGAAGCGCTCGTATGAGATGCACGGTTGTTTCGCGTCGATGGGCAAGCTGGCACGCGAGATCTGTGCAGTATCTTTCCCGAGAGGCTGACCGATCAGTGTGGTTGTCTCGCTGCCTCCGGAGGACGACGTCAGCCTCAGCCAAAACGGCAACGGCGCATCGAGCGCACCGCCAGCAAGCTCCACCTCGACATAGTCACCACACAAGTCGAATGTGGACGGATCGCATGGTCGGTCGAAGCTTAGCTTATATGTCCGAATGTCGAGCTGTGGTATCCCGCCATCGGGCGCGCTCTCTTCAGCGGTGGTGAAGGAGCGCGGCGGCGGTAGCCGGTCTTCCAGCGGGTTGCTCTCGAGCGCGCGAAACCTCAGCGAGTAAGTGGTGTTCGCCGTCAGCGCCGAGGCGGTGGTCAAGAATGAAAGCTCGGAGAGGCACAGGACCGGCACGATGAGCGGCTCGACAGGGCGTTCGATCAGGGGAATTCGTCCGCCGTTCGGATCCTCCAGAATGACTTCCATCGGCACGTTGGACGAGCGAGCGACCACGATGTCCGGCTGCGTCGAGACGGTCGTGGCGCCAGCTTGCGGCCAGACCAGGTCGGCCACGAAGACGCAGCTGCAGGCCTCAGCGCGCCCGGTCCAGCCGATCCAGGAGGTGAAACCGATTGCATGAAGCAGCATCACGATAGCTGGGCGCATTGCCATCTCCCGTTCCGTCGATTGGGGCTGCTGTGCCAATCTGTGCAACAGCCACCCGGCGGCTGAGGGGATGCAAGTGGTGCGCCACGTTCAAGGATTCAGAGCGGCGGACCACAACACGCTTGATGGTGGAGTTGGTCCGGCCGCTTTAGCCGTGGTTGAGTCGCAGCAGCCAGAGCCGTTCGAATGGACGATAGCGAAGCCGCGGCGCGCGCGGCAGGAGGTCTCCGCGTGCGCGCATCACGTGCGAGCGCTCAGTTGCGTTTTTGAGTGTCTGCTCGCTTACCGGCTCAAGCTCGTTTTCCAGCTGCTCTGTGTCGATCCAGCGCGCCACTGCATTCGAGGGGAAGACCGTCGATTGATTCATAGCTCCTCCTCTATGTGCAACACCGAGGAGCGCCGAACATTCCGAAACCTGGGTGAACAGGGTCCCCCTCGACCAGGGGTGGACCCCTGACGAGCGGTTCTGAAGCACGCGCACTACAATTCACGGATGCCCGCCCCATGGCAATGCCCGGACTGCGGCCGCGCGTTCACGCGCAAGAACCAGCGACACGCGTGCGGCACCGGTGACCGAAGCCACGTACTGCGCAATCGACCTGCAGAGCTCGTGACGCTGTACGCGTCTCTCGAAGCGTTCGTGCGCTCATTCGGCGCTGTCGAGTTCGTCACGCGAGAGCGTTACGTCTTGCTGCGCAGCGTTCGCATCTTTGCCGATCTGGTGATCATGGCCGACGCGATCCGCGTCGCCATTCACCTGCCCCGTAAGGTCGAGGACGCGCTCTTCTCCAAGGTCGTGAGCCAGGACAAGAAGGTCACCCACGTGGCCAAAGTGCGAACGCAGCGCGAGCTCGCTGCGATCAAGGGCTACCTGAAAGAGGCGTACGCGGCGTCGCTGTAGGCGCCAAGCCGAGCAGTGCGAACCCAAGGCGCATCAACACGTCGATGGCGGTCTCCGTGCTCGTGTAGCGCCCGTCGATCACGCCGAACACGAGTGCATCGGTCTGCGCGAAGATGGCATCGGAGAGCAGGACGCTACGGCGACTTGCGGACGACGTCCTCGAAGTTGATGGTGCCATCCTCGTCATAAAACACACCGGTGAGCGCGCTCGCATCGGCCTCGACCCACAAAAATCCGCGCTTCTGGTCGTCGGCCCAGCGCGAGGCACTGCCGCGATCCCACAACCAGGTCAGCTTCGCAGCGGCGCCGGATACGATGAACGAGGTTCCGCACGTGGGCTGCAACCACTCGCGATCGTGATCGTGGCCGGAGAAGTAGACGTCTGCCTTGCCGCAGACCGATTCTTCGATGAACGCCTTGAGGATGGCACCATCGTGGAGCTCGACATCGACGGCTCCGCGGTAGTCGCCTGCGTTGCCGTGTTCGCCGTTGGAAATGTAAGGGTGGTGCCCGAACACGATCTTCCAGGGCGCGTCGCTCTTGGACAGCTCAGCGTCGAGCCAGGCCTTCTGTTCCGCCAGAGGACGAAACAGGTCGATGAGAATGGCATTGGTGTCGAGCGCGAAGAAGGCCACAGGACCCTCTCGGAAGGTGTAGTAGTAATGCGGCATGTTCCACTTCGCGCTGTGGGCGCTGTATTCTACCTGCGCGGCGCTCTTCGCATCTTCGGGGAACAGGTTGATGCCCAGGCTGCCGTAGTCGTGATTGCCCAGCGCCACATAGAACGGCAAATCGAGATCGGCGTAAGGCTCTTCGAACTTGGTGCGAAACTGTTCGTCGGTCGGGCCAGTTACGCCGTCCTCGTAGATGTTGTCGCCGAGATAGAGCACGAAGTCACAGCCACGCGCTGCACAGACCTGGTGCATGACGGCGGCCACCTTCTTCTGGTGTGCGTCGCCTGTTCCGCCGTCACCGAGCACCAAGAAGCGTACACGAGCGCGCGGCACGAACGTCTCCGAGCCGCCTCCGTCGGCGTCCGAGCCAGCGCCGTCGGGAGCGTAGAGCGTGGACCCGTCGTCCGGCAGCCGGCCGGAATCCACGGCCGAGCCGGCGGCCCCCGGGCTCGAGTCGAGCATGGCGTCCAGGCCAGGCGCGCCGTCGCCCTCACAGCTGGCCGCGAGGAGCGCCAAGAGGACTCCTACGTTGGCCAACACACGCGCACAGTATCGAGACCGGCCCCTGTTCATCACGCCTCCTCACGCCAGCCGCTGATGTTCTGCGCATCGGGCGTGCCGGCCAGGCGCAGTCCCAGGTCGACTGCGATCGTCGCCGTGCCGCTTACGCCCTTTCGCGATTGGCGCGCGCGCAGCGCGGGGCCGTGAGCCTCGAACCAGCGACGGGCTTCTTCTTCGCTCCACGTAGGCGCATCGCGGCAGGCGCGCAGCTGCGATTGGAGTGCGCGTGCGTCTGGTACCCGCTGCGCAGGCTCTTTCTCCAGGCATGTGAGGATCAGGCGCTCGAGGTCGTCGGGAATCGGCCAATCCACGCGGGTCGAAGGCGGCGGAGGAGTCGAGTGCAGGTGATGGCTGCAGACTTCCAGCAGATTGCGCCCGCTGAATACCTCGTGCCCCGTGAGCAAGAAATAGCCCACCGCACCGAGCGCGTAGAGGTCGGTGCGAGCGTCGATCTTTTCGGGAGACGTGATGGCCTCGGGTGCCATGTATGTGGGCGTACCGCTAATACTGGTGTCGCGTGTTACCATCTGCACGGTGGAGGCATCGGCACTCGTTCGGCTCAGCTGCTTCACCAGACCGAAGTCGAGAACCTTGGCCACGTCCGGCACGCCGCCCTGCTCCGTCAGGAAGATGTTTGCGGGCTTGATGTCGCGGTGAATCAGGCCGATGCCGTGAGCTTCGCTCAGGGCGCCCGCCACTTGATCGAGAATGTGGATCACACGTCCGGCCGAGAGCGCTCCGGCAACGGCAACGACTTCCTCGAGGCTTGCTCCCTCGAGGTATTCCATGACGTAGTAGAAGATTCCATCCGGCGTGCGCCCGTAGTCGAATACGCGGATGGTGTTGGGGTGCGAGAGGCTCGCGGTCAGCTGCACCTCACGTTCGAAGCGCGCTGCCCCCTCTTCGCTGAGCTTATCGGGAGGCAGGAGTTTGATGGCGCTCGGACGCCGGAGCAGTGCGTGACGTGCGAGGTAGACCACTCCCATGCCGCCCTCACCCAGCTTCTCCGTCAAGGTGTATTGGCCCAGCCGTCGCGCATCCCGCACCTGCTCGTGCAGTCCGTAGATGACCTTCGAGGTCGCTGTCGAAATGGCCACCGCGGCGATCCACCAGAGCGCGCCGACCACGGCCCAGCGCCGCGCGATGGTGACTGCGTCTTGCCGCAGACGCGGGTCGGCGGCGGCCGTGTAGAGGGCGGGATCGTGCTTCAAGTAGTGAATGAAGAACACGCTGAGCACGAATGGGACGAAGAAGATGCCGCCGTACAGCAACGTGCGCCGCGCCGAGCTGGGCACCATGATGGAACGCACGATCAGCGTGTAGGTCATGCACAGCAGCAAGATGGAGTCGGGCCGCGCCACGTACGACACTTGAAAGCACATCAAGATCGCCGCTGACGCGGCGATGCACAGCCCACTCACCTCGGTGACGCGCAAGAACAGCAGAGAACGCGGCCGCCCACGACACAGCAGCCAAACGCTCGAGAAGGCCGCCACGGTGATCGCCTGCCATGGCAAATAGGCGCGGCTGGGCGCGTCATCCGCGAAGAAGGTGGATACGAGCCTCCAGACGAGGAACATCCCGAACAGCAGCGCTAGCAGCGCGCCGAAAGCGGCCACGCGCTGCTGCAGGAAAGCGCGCATCTCTTCGCCGGTCTGGCTATCCGGGGACGATGCGCGGCCAGCGCTGGGGTCGCGGCCCACTTTTCGGGGCCGCGTCTTGTCGATGGTCACGGGCTCTGGCACGGCTGGCGCAACTATAGCGCGCGAAGGGGATGGGGCTGCCGGCGCCCACGTGCGCGTTGAGCAGCATTCAGGCCGCGCGAGAGTCAGTGCCTCTCAAGCCCAGCTGCCGGCGAAGGCCACGCTGTGAGGGTGCGCGTGCCGCGGCCGGATCTGCTTCACGTACACGGCGTTGGTCATGAGCTTTCCCAGCGCCAGCCAGTAGGCCCTCAGGGCGGCACGCCAATAGCTGCTCTGGGCAAGCGGTATGCCCCGATGCTCCAGCATCAGATCCTTGGGGCCGGTCTGGATGAGGGTGACCGCTCCGCCCTGGTACATGCGGTCCCAGATGCGGTCGTTCTGCTTCAGCGCCGACCACATGTTTTCCACCCCGGCCTGACGCGTGACCTTGAGCAGGGTGCTCATCAAGGTGCTGCCCATGCTTACGGCCATCAGGCGGCCCAGGTGCTCGATCTCCGCGTCACCGAGCTGCATGCGATCGCAGGCCGCGTAGTGCGCCTCGCCGACGGCGATGGGCAACCAGCTTGCGGCGATGGCGAACTCCAGCTGCTCGCGATACCCGCTTTCGAGCTCCCTTGCATAGCGCTCGAACAATCCGGCCTGACGCAGGTTCTCCACCGACTTCACGAGCAAGATGCCCCGGATACACGATACCGTCGGACCGTGGCTGCTGACGTGGTCGATCAGCACCTTCGGCTCCATCCGGTTCGGAGACATTCCGTGCACTTTTTGATTGTAAGGGGCTGCCGGATCCGCTGAGCGGCAACCGCTTCAAGTGGCAAGCAAGCCCACCAATGAGGACGACCACGAACCATGGATGGCGCAAACAGCCCGCCGTCCATCCAGCGTCATGTTCCTCGCCGGTTTTCGCATGCCGCAAGGCCGGACTATCGTGAAGATTGTGACTGCAGCAAGCTCCGATGTGGAATCCAGGCCGACACTGACTGACTACACCATCGCAGGTTGACGCCACAGGGATTGCGGCACCCAAGGCGCTAGCGCCACGCGTGTACGCGCTGTACGTGTTCGGCATGGTCGAAGCGAATCGTCCGGCACCGCCGCCCGCAAGCTTCGGGCGCGCCATGCTCGCGCACTGGCTGCTCGATCCCGCCGGCACCCACCTGAACCACGGCACCGTGGGCGCAACGCCGCGCCGCGTGCTCGAGGTGCAGCGCGCACTCGGCGACGAGCTCGAGCGCAACCCGGCGCGCTTCCTGCTGCGCGAGCTGGGCCGCCGCTTCGCGGGTGTGGCACACGACGGTGAGCTACGCCTGCGTCGCGCGGCGCGCGAGGTGGCCGCGTGCTTCCGCGCACGTGGTGAAGATCTGGTATTCGTCGACAACGCCACCACGGGCGTCAACGCGGTGCTGCAGTCGTTCGACCTGCGCGCGGGCGACGAGATCTTGCTGCTCGATCACGCTTACGGCGCCGTGCGCAATGCCGCCGAGTTCGCGGCGCGGCGCAGCGGGGCGCGCGTGTGCAGCGCTCGGCTGCCGTTTCCGCAGGTCGATGCTCAGGCCGTGATCGACGCCGTCGCGAGCGCACTCGGCCCGCGCACGCGTCTGGCGCTCATCGACCACATCACCTCGGACAGCGCGCTGCTCTTGCCGCTGGCAGAGATTGCCGCGCTGTGCCGCGCGCGCGGCGTACCCGTGCTCGTCGACGGAGCGCACGCGCCAGGCGCGATCCCGCTCGACATTCCGGCGCTCGGCGTGGATTGGTACACCGGGAACCTCCACAAGTGGGCCTGGGCACCGCGCAGCTGCGCCATCTTGTGGGTGGACCCCGCGCGCCACGCGCAGCTCCATCCGACAACCATCTCCTGGGGCCTGGATGAAGGCATGGTCGCGGAGTTCGACTGGGTGGGCACGCGCGATCCCACGCCCTTCCTGGCTGCCCCCGAGGCGCTGGCGTTCATGCGCGAGCTAGGGCTGGACGCGGTCCAGAGCTACAATCACGGCCTCGCCTGGCACGCGGCGAACTTGCTGTCAGAGCGCTGGGAAAGCGCGTTGATGCTGCCCGAGAGCATGGTCGGCACGATGGCCATCGCGCGTCTGCCGGCAGCGGCCGGCTGCACGCGCGAAGCCGCGCTACGCCTGCGCGATGCGCTGCTGTTCGAAGACGGCATCGAGGTGGCGGTGAGCGTGCTGGACGGCGCGCTCTGGGCGCGTGTCTCGGCGCAGGTCTACACCGAGCTCGCCGACGTCGAACGCCTGGCCGCCGCCGTGCTCGCGCGCGTCTAGGGCATGGCGTTCGGCTACGTGCCGTCGCGCTACGATCGCTGCTGGCGCGCGTGGACGCTAGCTGTCTTATCGCAGCGGGTGAGCGTCCCGCGAGCGCGCCTCGGTTCTCGCGCGCGCAGTGAGTCGCTGACAAAGTGCTGACAAAGTGCTGACGGCTACCCAGGGCCTCGTGGCTGTAGATTGCCTGCTGCTCCTACACCAGGCACGACTCTGGTCGTGACGTGGCGTCTCGCGTACCCGCGCAGCAACACTGCCCTGGCAGCGCGTGAAGCTCGTGAAGGAGAACCTGGCCAACTACCCACGGAGTCCATCCCATGCACATACGAAAGTTCTTGAGCCACGCCATGGTTTACGCGCGTCCGGGCTCCATCGTTGCCCTCGCGCTCGCAGTCGGGTGCGCTCCTGCTGACCAGGTCGAGCCCGAGACGGCTTCGGGCGCAGAAGCTGCGAGCGCCGAGGTCAGCGACGGCGACACGGAGGAGCTCGAGATCGGTGTCACGAGTCAGGCCCTTATCGACGCGCCGTTTCCCGGACCGGTGGAGGTCGTAGTGTGCCGAACAACCGGAGCCAGATGGTCAGGTTGCCAGGTACTCGGGGAGGGGCACTATCCACGGCTCTCGGAGCTGGAGATCGGTGACAATACGATCCGAGGCTTCATCGTGGGCTCCGACGCGCGCGTGGTCCTTCATCCAGACCGGGACTTCCGCGGCAAATTTCTGGTCGTTGAGCAGTCCGACCTGTACATCTCCAACGCGACCCTCAGCGCGATCAGCGTCATGCCCAAGTGGGTGCCGGACTGCAGCAAGCCCGAGCCGCCTCCGCCGAATTGGGTCTTCCTTTACACCGGTACCAATTTTACGGGCAAATGCGCCCCCGCGTTCGTCGGAAGGTACAACGACGTGGTCCGAAACCTGGGCTTTCCGAATGACTCACTCGTCAGTGCGAAGGTGCCATCCGGCAATAACCTGTTCAGGTGCGATGGCTACAACATCGGCGGCCCGAGGTGTGGGCTCGCCCAATGTGACTCCTTTTGCTACGGCGTGACACACGACATTTCGAGCTTCGGCTCCAATCATCGAGGTGTTTCCTCGCTTTCGGTTGGCCCTTGGTTCGTGCCGGCGGACTAGCTGTTCCAGCCCAGAAGAGGTGATTGTCGCTGCGCTGAGAGCACGCTCATTCGGTGTTCCAGCGAGGCGATGACACGTTCGGCTATGGCTCGGCTTCCATCATGATCGCGTTGAAGCGCGCTTCGAACTGCGCTTCGAAGTCGCGCTTCATGGTTTCAGGAAGGGACAGGATCCCGCGCTGATCGTCCGCTGTCGCGGGCAGGTCGCTGCGCCCGCGCAGCAGCTCTGGGATGGTGGCGCGCGGGTGCACGGGCATCGCTCCGAGTGCTGCACAGAGGCGGGTCTGGACGTCGGCGCGCAGCGCGAACGCGACGAAGCGCTGCGCGAGTGCGCACTCCGGCACGGGCAGCCCCCGCGGCACCCAGAGCGCGTCGAGCGTATCGGTCGTGCCCTCGCGCGGCACGCACCAATCAACCGCCAGTCCCGCGGCGCGGAAGGCCAGCGCGTTGGTCAACGCGCGAAAGCACAGGTCGAGCGCGCCGCTCCGCAGGCGCTCCTCCATGCCGATGCTGTAGTCGAGCGCGCCGATTTGCGGACGCAGCGCACGCACGAACGACCAGCAGGGCTCGAGTCCGTGCGGGAAATCTGCCAGCCGGCCACCGCCCAGGACCTGAGCGATGGGGTAAAAGCCGTTGCCGCCCGGGTAGAGCGCAACCTTGCCGCGATGGCGGCGATCGAGCAGGATCTGCCACGATTGCGGCGGCCCCACCGGAAATGCAGCTTCGCGAAACACGAGCACGTAGTAGACGACGTAAGGGTGGACGACGGCGACCGATGCCAGTGGCGCACGGTGTGCAAAGGCGCGAGCGCGCAGCGCGTGCAGAACGGGATGTTCGGCCGGGTCGAGCGCCGCGCACTGACCCGCGCGCTCGGCAGAAAGCGCGGGCACCGAATTGGACCAAACGACGTCCACAGGCGGGCGCTCACCGCGCGCGAGCGCGGAGCACAGCGCTTCCGGCAGCTTGAGCCCCACGTGTGGCACCTGCTCGACCCGCACGCCGCTCTCCTGCTCGAAGGGATCACACACCGCGCTGCGCAGGGCCCGTCCCCAGCCTCCGAGCCAAGAGAGCACACGCAGACACTCAGGTCGGGACGGCGCGCTGAGCCGCGATTCCATCATCAGCTGCCCGCGCTCGAAGCTGGCGGCGGGAGCAGCGCGAGCAGACCGCCGGCGGCCCAAATCCGCAGCACGAACTCGCCGGGCGGATCGAGCGCCACGTCTCGGCCATCGTCGAGCCGCATGCGTGCCTCCGCGGGCGTGATCTCGGCGCGCTGGCCCTGACGCAGCAACAAGTGGTCGGCGGGCGTGCGAAAGGTCAGACACGGCAGCCCATTGTTGGTGGCGTTGCGGAAGAAGATGCGCGCGAAGTCGAGCGCCACGATCGCACCGATCTGGTTGAGCTGGAGTGCGCGCAGCGAGGTCTCGCGACTCGAGCCGCAGCCGAAGTTGCGCCCGGCCACCACGATGTCGCCGGGCCGAAGCCGGGGCTGAAGCGTCGGATCGAGGCCATGAAAAAGGCCAATCTTCACCCGCTCCGGATCGAGGCTGAAGAATTGCGGCGGATGCAGCACATCGGTGTTCACGTCGTCGCCGAACAGCCAGAGTCGGCCGTGGATCGTGTTCATGGCCTCTTTCCCTCGCTGCCCTCAGGGCCGTACAGATCCGACGCGATGGCGCCACGCAGGGCAGCGCGCGCCACCGTGCGGGCACTCGCCAGGTAGGTTCGACTCTGCACGTGGCCCATGCGTCCGCGGAAGTTCCGGTTCGAGGTGGAGATGCAGACGTCCTCTGCGCCGAGCACGCCTTTGTCGATGCCGCCGCACGGTCCGCAGCTGGCGTGGTTGAAGATTGCGCCCGCCTCCGTGAGCGTCTCTACATAGCCCGCACGCAGCGCCTGCTTGAAGATCGACACGGACGCCGGGATCACGATCAGACGCACCTCCGGGTGCACGCGGCGCCCCGCGAGCTCGTCGGCGGCATCACGCAGGTCCGACAGGCGTCCGCTGGAACATGAGCCGAGGAAGGCAACCGAAATGGGGGTCGGCTCTGCGTCCTTGAGGGCGATCACGTTGGCCGGCGACCAAGGCTTGGCGATAAGCGGCCCGAGCTCGCTCAGGTTCAGCTCGAGCGCGCGCTCGTAGCGCGCGTCGCGGTCGGGCAAGACGAGCTCACGCGGCGGCGCTCCGTCACGCGCAGTGCAGTACGCAAGCGTGATCTCGTCGGGCCTGAATACCCCGAACTTGGCGCCGAGCTCGACCGCCATGTTCGCGATTGCGAAGCGATCGTCCTGGCTCAGTCGCGGCTCCGCATCATCGTGGAACTCGAGCGCACGGTACTGCGCGCCGGCCTCGCCAAGCAGGCGCAGCAGCTCGAGTACCACGTCGCGCCCGCTACACGCCACGGGTAAGCTGCCCACGAAGCGCACGCGGATGCTCGGCGGCCGGCGCAGCCACGTGGTGCCCGTAGCCAGCGCGAACAGGATATCGGTCGACCCCATGCCCGTGGCGCAGGCGCCGAGCCCTCCGCCCATGATGGTATGACTGTCTGCGCCAACGATCATACTGCCGGGCTGACAGAGCGGGCTCTCGACCAGGAGCTGGTGGCAGATGCCGCGATCGAGCTGCAAATTGGGGATCTGCTGGGCGCGCGCAAAGCGCAGGAACTTGTTGGAAATATCCGCACGCTCGATGCTGGACGGCGGCGAGAAGTGATCGTTGGTGAGCAGCACTCGGCTGCGATCCCAGATGCGGAGGCGGCGCCGCTCGAACTCGTCTATCAAGAGCGCCGTGGTGGCGTCGTGGCCCAGCAGCGCATCGATGCGGACGCGTCGATGGCTGGCGTGTGTGTCGTGATCGAGCGCGTGGCTGTCGATGACGTGCTCACTGATCGTGCGGCCGGTCATACGGCGAACTTCCCGGATGGGTCGCGGCGCTCCTGCCCGCTCGCGCGGATGCGCGCGAGCATGATGGCGGGGTCGATGCCAGACAGGCAGAGCAAGACGAATGCTTCCTTGAGCGCGTAGGCTCGCTGGTGTTCCGTCTTGTCGCGCCCGAGCGTGCTGGTCTTCACCTCTGCCAAGAGCGTGCGTACCAGCTCCTCACTGGGGGGCACGCCTGCCTGTTCGAGTAGGTGGCGCACGAGCGCGCTGCCGCTGTGCTTGCCGAGCACGTATTGGGTCCCCTGACGGCTCCACGAGGCCGGCAGGAACTCGTAGCTGCGCGCGTCCTTCAGCATGCCATCCACGTGCACGCCCGACTCGTGCCTGTACACATTGCTGCCCGTCACCGGCTTGATGGGACTCATGTGAACCCCGCTGATGCGCTCGACCGCGCACGAGAGCCGTGCGAGTCGAGCCGGATCGATCCCATGCTCAACGCCGTAGAGATGGGTCAGCGCGGCCACGCACTCCGCCAGATCGGCGTTCCCCGCGCGTTCGCCGAGCCCGTTCACGGTGCAGGTGATCGCGCGCGCGCCCCCCGCGACGGCCGCCAGTGTGTTGGCGCCGGCAAGGCCGAAGTCGTTGTGGCTGTGGGCGCACAGCACCAGCGCGCCGCCGAGCGCGCTGCCGAGCGTGCGCACGAGCGCGTGCATACTCGCCGGATGCGCGCAGCCGACCGTGTCGCAGAGCACGAGCCGCGCGATGGGCATCTGCGCCGCGAGCGGCTCCACCAGGCGGATCAGCGCTCCCGGGTCGGTGCGCGTGGCATCCTCGCAGACCAGGTTGAGCGTCATGCCGCGCCCGATCACCATCTCCGCACCCGCCCGAAAGATATCGGTCGCTTCGCCGCGGCTGATGCCGAGCGTCTCCTGCAGCCGCAGCTCGCTCGTCGGCATGAACAGAAACACCTCTTCTGCCCGCGCCCGCTCCGCAGCGGCGATGTCGCTCTCGAGCGGGCGCGCAGTGGCGCCGATGCGCGCGCGCAGCCCCTGCCCGCGCAACGCTTGGAGTGTCTCGACCTCCAGCTCCGACGATGCTGGAAAACCTGCGTCGAGCACCGACACGCCCGCCTGCGACAGAAGCGCGGCCAGCTCGAGTTTTTCCTCGTGCGTGAACCAGACACCCGGCGCCTGCTCACCGTCGCGCAAGGTGCAGTCGATGACCTCCACGCTGGCCGGCAGCTCGGGGTGGAAGTCACGGGCGGCTACGTTCATGACCATTCCTCGCTCGGTTAGCGGTGGGGTTGAGCTTCGGTCCGGGCGCCTCGATGCATCTCCAGGTCGCACCAGCGCACGAGCCGCGCGAGGCAGGGCTCGCCATCGTGACGCCAGACGAAGCTCGGCTCGGCCATGTGCCCTGGTTCGCTGATACGGCAGGCGCCGATCTCCGCCAACGCGGTGGCCACTTCGAACAGCTCGGGTGGGAGCGCGCCCAGCCCGATGTTCTGCAGACGGCGACCGATGGGTCTGATCTGACTCACCGCGTCGGCCAGACTTCCGCACGGCACGATGCGCAGCACGCGATTGCCCGCGCCCGACAGCGGCATGAGCTCGCGGGCCAGCTGCACCGTCCAGTCGAGCCCGTCTGCACGCCAGAGCTCGGCATCGGGTCCCGTCGCGGCCGTCCATGCTGCTGCTGCGCGGTGGAGCTGAAGGGCCGCCGCTTCCGCTTCGTCCAAGCTGCCGAGCGGACAGCGTGTCGCGTAGCGGGCGAGCGCGTGCGCGAGGGACGCGCCAAACGCACGCAGCTCGCCGCTCTGCCCCTCCACCAGATACGCCTGCGGGGCAATGCACGCGTGTTGATTGAAGGTGGACACGTCCTGCGCCACACGCCTGGCCACCTCGTCCAGGCCGAGCTGGCGCAGGTAGGCCTGCGAAAGCACGCCGAGCGAGAGCTTATGGCCGTGCTCGACGTAGCGCTGCGCCGGCGTCACCCGCGCGCGGATCGCCGCACACGCTTCGTCGCTGCCGTAGGTGATGACGGCCTCGCTCTGGCCCAGCGCGCCCGCGAGCGCCGCCTCGTCGTCGCGCTCCCAGTAGGTGATCGCCAGCGCGTTTCCGAGCGCCGGCATGACCTCGTGCAAGCTGCGGGCGAAGCGCGCCGCGAAGCTGGGCTCGCCGCTCGCGACCTTGGCGATCACGGCGGACTTGACGAGCAGCGCCCGCACGATCGAGAGCGCGGGCAGCCCGGGCACGTTGCCGCTGAAAATCGCCAGCGTGATGCTCGGTCCGAGCGCCAAACTGCGACCCCCGAGCTCGCGGTCGGGCGCGAAGCCGTCGAGCACCTCGGCCGTGCCGAGCTCGCGGCGCAAAGTGCACAGCAGCGACGGAGCGCGGTAGTTGCGAAGCTCCACGTCGAAGCTCTGCTCGACCGCTTCCGGCGAAAATCCGGTACCGCGGACCACCTCGTCCCGCGCCTCTTGGCGCGGTGCGAAGTTGCGCTCGCCCCAGCGCCGCGAGACCTCATCGATGGCTTCGACGATCGCCGCGATCGGCGTGGCGCGCAGCACGCGTTGCGCCTCGCGCAGTCCAGCTCCAAGCGCGCTCCAGCCAGCGGCGGTCGGGCGCATGCACTGCCAGAAGCGCTGGCCGTCGCGCCGGCTCGCGACTTGGTACTGCGTCAGGTCCAGGCGCGACGCCCAGGGAGGAAACCACGAGATCGCGGATCGCTCAGGCATGGGTGGCGGCGCCTTGCGTGACCGCATCCAGCGAGAGCGAGCAGCCGCGGCTCTGGCCGCGCTGGATGCGGCCCGCGATTGCCACCCCCTCGCGGGTAGCGATGCCGCGGTCTCCGGTCAGCACGCAATGCGGCCGGTCCAAGATGCACAGATCGACGATCTCGAGCAGCCCCGCACCCTTTGCGCGAAGGACCAGCGTGTGTGCGTCGCGTACCTGCGGACGCACGAATGGAAGGCTACCCTTCGGCCGCTCGCCCAGCGGGCCCACTGGGAGATCGGCGCTGTCGTAGAGCTGACTCGCGAGCTCCGTCATGCCGAACAAGTTGAGGCACTGCTCAGGCCCTACGCCGAACGACCGCCCGAGCGACGCGCGCAACTCGGAGACGTCGACGGCGCGCGAACGGCCCTTGAAGCCGCCTGCGTCGACCACGCGTGAGCCGTGCGGCAAGCTCCAGCGCCGCCTGCGTGCCTCGAGCGCGTCGCACACGTTGACGAACGCGAACGATCCCCCGATGAGCAGCACCGGCAATTGTTCACGCACCGCCATGTCGAGCCGCTGGCCGAGCAGCGCAAAGTCGACGCCGCCCGCGCCGATTACGCAGGCGCTCAGCTCGGGATGGCCAAATGTCGCCGCGATTTGCTCCATCCCGAAGGCCATGACCATCTCGGGCGCGAGCGCCTCGGGAGGCACCAGCCGCAGAATCAGCGGCGCAGAGAGCTCGCCCAGCATGTGCCGCCGCGCGTTGTGCAGGATCGAAAGCTCCATCAACTTCAAGCCGCGCGCGCTGTAGTGCGCCGCGCCCCGGCTCTGCCCGCTCGTCCCGCTGGTGCGAAAGCTGCGCGCCGGCGGCTCGTCGTCGAACCAGTAAGGAGACCGCTCCTTGAATGCGGTGTCCGGGACGCCCAGCCCCGCCATCGTGCGCTGCCAGTAGTCCACAAGGGCAGGCGAGTTTGCTCGGGCGAGCTCCGTAAGACGCGCTTCGATCGAGGACGGCACACCAGTCCCATGGACTATCAGCTGCGCGATGTCCTCGAATAGCCGGTCGACGAACCTGTCGTGGTGCCGGATGGTCATGGGCTCGGAGGCTGAGGGTTTCCTGACGTAACCACGCCGTACCCGTCGACTATACGTTCATTGCCCGAGGCATACATTCTCTTTCTACGGTGCTCATGGAATTCTGCAGCGCACGCCGTGTTCGAGCATGCGTGCGTTGCGGTCCGCGTCTCATGCGCGGCGATGGTCTCAGGACGAGCGCGTGGCGAGTGCGGCGCGTCGCCGACGGCTCAACCTGGCACAGTGTCTCTCGGTTCCGCGTGTGTGGCCAAGCGCAAATTGCTAGCTCATCCAAGCACTCGCTGGCTGGCATGTCGCTTGCTGTGCCTGACCACCTGACGGGTCGACGCTGCGCGGCTTCATATCGTTTGCCGCGGCAGCGTCGCGATAAGGATGGGAACATGCGGGACGACCCAAAACCCAAGCGCAAGGGCAAGCCGGTGCTCGTGGCGAGCCTCGGCGTCGCGACGGTGAGCTACCTGGCGCTGCAGAGCGCATGCACGGATGAGATCGACGAGATTCCGCTGGTGGCCAACCTGCTTGCCCCGCCGCTGGACGCTTCGTTCGAGACCGCCACCGTTGCGGACGCTGCGACCATGGACGCGCTGGTCACCAGCGGAAACCCGCTGCCGCCGCCGCCGCCTCCAGTGTGCGACGCTGGTACGGACGCCTTGATCACCAGCGGTAACCTGCTGCCGCCGCCGGCGGATGCTGCTCTGGATGCGTTGATCACGACCGGTAACTTGTTGCCGCCACCTCGGGATGCTGCTCTAGATGCCTTGATCACCAGCGGTAACTTGTTGCCGCCGCCTCCTACGGACGCGGCCCTGGATGGCGCGCGCGACGCGAAGGCCGATACCGGCCTGCCGACCAGCGGCAACCTGCTCCCGCCGCCTCGGGACGAGAGTCGCTGATGCGCGCGCCAGAGGCAGAGCTCGGTGAGCTCTTCGAGCTCGAGCTAATCGGCGAGGGCATCGAGCGGCGCTATCGACGCCTCAGGCCGGAAGTGGAGGCGATGCCGTGGGGAACGCTGCGCACGGACGCGTATCCCGAGCACGTGGTCATCGCGGCGCGCAGTGCATGGACCGGGGCAGCGTTCCAGGAGCATCGCACCGGCGCGGCGTGCGCGAGCACGCTCAAGGCGCTGATCGAAGCGCGCGCGCCACTCGACCTGATCGCGATCGCCTGCCGCTTTCCGCTCGACGAGCTGGTGCACGTGGAGCTGTGCTCCCGGCTCGCCATGGAGCTCGGAGGAGGCAGCGAGATCCGTCATGATCCCCGGCATCTGGTCTACGAGCCCGCGCGCGAGCTGTCGCCGCTGCGCATCGCCAGCGAGCTCGTGGTGCACAACTTTTGCGTGGGCGAGGCGCTCTCGATCCCCATGCTGCGCGGCGCCGCGCGATCGGCCAATCAGCCGCTGACGCGCGCCGTACTCTCGCGCATCGTGCGCGACGAGGCGCTGCACGGGAGCTTCGGTTGGTGGTATCTGGACTGGGCGAAGGACCAGCTCACGCAAGCCGATCTCGGCCATCTGTCGCACCTCGCGGCGCGCTCCATCCGCGGCATCCTCGCGAACTGGGACTACTTGAGGCGCGACCTGCTCGAGGGGCCGGCCGAGCGCCCCAAGGCGCACGCGCTCGGCTGGATGCAGACCCGCGACTACCTGAAACTGGCGTCTATCTCGTTCGGCAAGAGGGTGCTGGCGCCGCTCCTGCGCTACGGCATCGATCCCAGACCTTACTTGGACGGTGAGCTGGAGGAGCTGGTGCTTCCTGCCGGCGCGATGCCCAACGCCGAGATGGCGGCGGAGTAGGCGGTGCGCGCGCCCACGACGCGCGGGCGGCCCGCGGCGAAGTCCCACGTCAGCTCCTCGAGTACCAGGGCGGCCTGCGAGTCTTCGTCGATGCGGCAGCGCGTGCCCCGCAGCTCCGAGCGCACCACCCGGCGCAGGTAGGCGCGCGCACGCTCGGCGGTGAGGGCATCGCCGTACGCGCCCGCGATGCGAAATGCGCCGATCCATGCGCCGCTGTCGCTCGGGCGCGGCAGTGCGCAGGAGGCGCCCTGATCCGTCAGGATCACGCGCGCGCTCGGCATCACGTCGGGCACTTGTGCGTCGAAGGTTGGATAACACGCGAACGGATAGAGCTGCGTCGCGCCTGCAGCGCCGGTGACTGCCGCGCCGCCCACCA